>ERZ780198.122-NODE-122-length-86310-cov-13.536352_pt1 | contig 86310 bp, 74 predicted proteins | sample MGYA00510979_ERZ780198 | MGnify/ENA primary metagenome ERZ780198 (study PRJEB29588, sample SAMEA2158039) | human gut metagenome | biome: human gut; feature: human-associated habitat; material: faeces | place: Denmark | collected 2008/2010 ...
TTCGAACACCGGACAACGGAGTTGGTCGGGGCGCTAGACGTCCGGTGGACGTCTGCTCAGCGCGGACCGAAGCGGAGCGAAGATCGAATCCCAAATAAAAAACGTCTCGAATAGAGACGTTTTTTTAATGCAAGACATCGGAGGGTTCGAACACCGGACAACGGAGTTGGTCGGGGCGCTAGACGTCCAGTGGACGTCTGTTCAGCGCGGACCGAAGCGGAGCGAAGATCGAATCCCAACAGTACAAAACGGAGTTGTCGTTTTTTAAAGAATTTATTTAATGGGAAGAAGCGGGAAATTACTCCCTCAAAACAGTATTATAAATGGACACTAGCAAACATGCACAAAAAATATTCGAAAATTTGTGCATGTTTGTGCACACTTAAATGGGACAAGATGATACTATAATAACTGTAAAAACCCCCCAATACATTATATATTTTTTACTATCCCCATAGTAAAATACCTTCTCCTAAAAAGGCAGCGGATCGAAAGGCTGTCTTTTTTATTGTATAAAAATAAAGAAAAACAATTTGACTTTCAAGAGGAAAATAGTACCATATATTTGTATCAATTTATTTTAGCCAATAGTTAATAAGAGTTTTATGGAAAAAATAAGAAAGTTGATATTAAGTTCATTTTGCTTTGGATTAGTTTTATTTGCAGCTTTTGCGGTATGTAATTTAATAGGAACATCAACTGTAATGGCGGCTGAAGGAAAGAGCGGACTATACTATGAGGAAAATGCATGGAATTACTATGAGAATGGTAAGATAGCAGCAAATAAAACCACACTTGTGAAATATAACGGTTCATGGTGGTATGTAGAAAATGGAAAGATCAATTTCGGAAAGACTACATTGTGCAAATATAATGGAAGCTGGTGGTTTGTAAAGAATGGTAAAGTAGATTTTTCTGCAAAAACACTTTGTAAATATAATGGCATATGGTGGTTTAAAATGTAAACGAACTGTTATAAAGATATGACTATTGTGTAACCTGTTGCACAACATATACAAAAAATAATCGAAAAATTGTGCATATTTGTGCACACTTGAAGTGGACAAGATGATATTATAATAACTGTAAAAACCCCCCAATACATTATATATATTTTACTATCCCCATAGTAAAATACCTTCTCCTAAAAGACAGCGGATCGAAAGGCTGTCTTTTTATTTTGTGAAAAATAATTATCAATAGTCTTTTTCTTATCAGATTACTCCAAATGGAGTTGGCAGAGTAACTGGAAAATATAATGGACATGTTGTATTTTTATATTCTGTTAAAGTGTCGAATAATTAATAGATTAGTAAAAATGCACAAAAAATAAACAAAAACTTGTGCAAGTTTGTCAACACTTTAGGGGGGAGGCATGATATTATAATACTTGTAAAAACCCCCCAATACATTATATATTTTTTACTATCCCCATAGTAAAATACCTTCTCCTAAAAAGACAGCAGATCGAAAGGCTGTCTTTTTATTTACATAATTAAAAGTGCTGATGCAGATAAACCTGCCTCAGCACTTTTAAAATCAAGAAGTAATTTACACACCTACATTTATATTTTGTCCTTTTGAGAGTGATGTGAAATAATCATCATAAGAGGTATTGCTCATCCTTCGTGAGATACTATATAGAGATGATGTAAAACCGGCATCTTTACCGAATGCATTTTCCAGATCATCAGAATCTGCATTTTTCAGAAGATTCTCATTCACCTTAAGAGTTCCATCATTGTTCATAGTAATGCCGACATCAGAAAACTGCTCAGAGTATTTTTTCACCAGATGTTTTAACTGCTTGAAATATCTGTTCATCGAGTTTGATGAGCTTTTAGAAGCAGATTTGTATGTATTATTATAGGTGTCTGCGAAAGCTTTGACAGTACCATATAAATTTCCAGTATTTTCCGAAGAAAAATCATAAGTCTTTAATTTTTTTACGGCTCGATGAAGAGCAAGCGAATCCTCGTATGAAAGCTGTGAATTGGAGCATTCATTACGGTTTGATGATTTTATAAGACTTCTGTTGTTAGAATAAAAACTGCGCATAAAATATGTTGATGTAAGACTTGTTCCGGAACTCACACGGGTACTCATAATAATTCCACCTTTGCTTTAATAATTTATAATATTTTTATCGGTAAATTGCATTAAAAAGTTTACTTACAATGATAAAAGAAGTAAAATATAAGAAATTGAGATGTAATCAATAAAGAAAAAAGACAAACGGAGGATTGGGGAATGAACAAGACCAGTTTTGGAAAAACACATACGGGAGAAGAGGTCTCACTATATGAGATTACAAACGATAAAGGAATGAAAGTTCTCGTAACTGATTTTGGAGCAACAGTGGTCTCTATTTTTGTAAACGATAAAGATGGAAATAAAAGAGATGTTGTGCTTGGATACGATGATGTATCAGTTTATGAAAAAGAAACATGCTATTTTGGAGCGACAGTAGGCCGCTATGCTAACAGAATTTCAGATGCAAAGATAAATATTGACGGTACAGAATATGTTCTTGAAGCAAATGATAATGAGAATAATTTACATAGTGGTTCACATGGCACTTCAGGAAGAGTCTGGAATGTAAAAGAGTACAAGGATAACGAGATTACTTTTACTATAGAGGACAAGGATTTGGAGCAGGGATATCCTGGAAATGCAGTTATGAATGTTACATATACTGTCACAGAGGACAACGAGCTTGCAATTTCTTACAATGCAAAGGCTGACAAGACAACTACATTTAATATGACAAACCATAGCTATTTTAATCTCAATGGACATAAGTCCGGCAAGGTATACAGTCAGATATTACAGATCAATGCATCACACTACACACCTGTTAAGAGTGCAAAAGCAATACCTACAGGTGAGATTGCACCGGTTGAGGGAACACCATTTGATTTTAGGCAGGCAAAGCCTATTGGACAGGATATAGAGGCTGATGACGTACAGCTTGGATATGGTCATGGATATGACCACAATTTTGCAATAGATAAAACTGTGGAAGGTATAGAAAAAGTAGCAGACGTATATTCTCCTGAGAGTGGAATCTGTATGGAGGTGCTTACAGATAATATTGGAATCCAGCTTTACACAGCAAACTTTATTGGTGGACAGGTAGGAAAAGACGGATATAAATATGAAGATCGAGGTGCATTCTGCCTTGAGACACAGTTTTATCCAAACTCTATTAATGAACCGAATTTTACTACTCCTATCACAAAGGCAGGAGAAGAATATAATTCAAAGACAGTATATCGTTTCGCTGTCAGATAATTAGTTGAAAATGTTAATGCTGGGAATTAATTTATAAATTTATTTTAGGCAGGACAAATGTATGAAGATAGTATTTTTAGATGTTAAAACTATAGGAGAGGATATCGATCTATCGGGTTTCGATAAGCTTGGCGAGGTTGTTAAATATGATTTTTCGACAACAGAAGAAGCATTAGAGCGCACGAAGGATGCGGATGTGATAATTCTTAATAAGGTTGAGATAAACGAAAGATCTATAGGACTTGCAGACCACTTGAAGCTTGTATGCGTCACGGCTACAGGTACAAATAATCTGGACAAAGAATACCTCGAAAAGAAAGGGATAGAGTGGCGCAATGTTGCAGGATATTCTACAGAAACGGTTGCACAGCATACATTTGCCCTGTTGTTTTATCTGCTTGAAAAGCTAAGATATTATGATGATTATGTAAAATCTGAAAAATACATCGGGGATACCTCATTTACTCATTTTGACCATGTTTTTCATGAGATAAATGGTAAGACATGGGGAATAATCGGACTTGGAAATATAGGAAAGAGAGTGGCAGATATAGCAAAGATGTTCGGATGCCATGTGATATATTTTTCTGCTTCAGGGAAAAATTATCAGCCGGGATATGAGAGAGTGGATCTTGATACGCTGCTGACACAGTCAGATATAGTGTCAGTGCATGCTCCGCTAAACGATAACACAAGACATCTCATGAATGAAAGTGCCTTTAAGAAGATGAAAAAGTCGGCTATATTCTTAAATCTTGGCAGAGGACCGATCGTCGATGAACAGGCTCTTACAGATGCGATTATTAATGATGAGATAATGGCAGCAGGACTTGATGTGCTGGATGTTGAACCGATGAGTATTGAAAATCCTCTTAGAAAAATAAAGGATTCAGAAAAGCTTATCATTACTCCTCATATTGCATGGGCAAGTATAGAGGCGAGGACGCGGCTTATGGAAATAATTTTGGGACAAATCAAGGAATGGGCCGGTATTAAGTAATGAAAGTATCTTTAGAAATTGAAAAAAAGAAAAATATAATTTTTGCAGTTATTTATCTGATCATGATCGCTGCCTCATATTTTGCAGGAGCAAAGTGGTGGGTGGTTCTGCTGTTTGGTCTGGTGCTGTATCCGCTTATTATGTTAAAGCTTAAGCTTCCGGAAAAACTTGATTTATTATGGACGGTTGTCTTGTATATAAGTGGTGCGGCGCTATCTGTATTTTCGATACAGTATCTGTTGCTTGATGCAGAAGATTTTCCGAAAACTACTGATTTCATTTATATAGTAAATTTTGTGCTGGCGCTGGCAGTATTTCTCATAATACATGCGGTATGTAATAATGTATCACTGACATGTACCATAGCGTCTATATTTTTGATGGTTTTTGCACATGTAGATTATTTTGTTTACGAATTCAGAGGAAACGAGTTTACATATGCAGATTTAAAATCTGCCGGGACAGGACTTTCGGTGGTTACGAAGTATAGCTTCTCGATAAGCCAGAAGAATGTCTATGTGGTCATGGCACTGATATTATATGTGCTTCTTGCAAGACGTATAAAGATAGACATAGAATCAACCATCGGAACCAGAATAATATCGGTTATGCTGGCTGTAATATGTGGATTATTTGTCGCCCTTAATTCTGTAGATTTAAATACAGAGACATGGGAGAAAAAAGGAACATACAGAAACGGATATCTTTTAAATTTTGTACTCGGGATCAGAGACAGTTTTATTTCAGAACCTGATGATTACAGTGCCGGTGCGGTAAAAAAACTTGAGAAGAATTATACAGAAGCGGATTCATCTAAATCGGAATCAGATGTAAAAGATCCGACTATCATAGTGATAATGAATGAATCGTTTTCAGATCTGTCGGTGCTTGGTAATCTTGAGACGAACCAGCCTGTTACACCTTTCATGGATTCACTTCGACAGAATACAATACGCGGATATGCACTTTCATCAGTGTACGGTGCGAAGACGCCGAACTCGGAATGGGAATATATGACAGGAAATTCAATGGCATTTTTACCGGAGGGATCTGTTGTATATCAGCAGTATATAGATGACCAGCCGACATCCATAGTTTCAACGCTTAAGAATAACGGATACACGTGCGTTGCAATGCATCCTTACTATTCAACCGGCTGGAGCCGTAATAAGGTTTATCCGAAGCTTGGATTTGATGAAACACATTTCATGGATGATTTTGACGAGACAAACATCCTGCGTGAATACATAACGGATCAGGAACTTTACGATGGAATAATTGACCGCTATGAGAATAGAAAAAATAATGAAAAATTATATATAATGGGTATAACCATGCAGAACCATGGTGGATATGGAACACGTTATGATAATTTTGATCAGGAAGTATACAAATTAGGGGATTCATATACAGACGGAAACCAGTATCTTTCTCTTATCCATGAGAGCGATAAAGCGTTTAAGAATCTGATAACATATTTCCAGAATGTGGATGATCCGGTTGAAATAGTATTCTTTGGTGACCACCAGCCCGGATTATACAGCGAATTTATAAAACTTATCAATGGAAAAGGAACATCAGGACTTTCTGAAGATGAAATAGAAAAATTATATACCGTTCCGTTCTATATCTGGACTAACTATGAGACAGAGGCAAAGACAGTTGATATAACAAGTCTTAATTATCTGTCAACAATGACTCTCGAGAGGGCAAACATAGATCTTCCGGCATATAATCAGTTTCTGGCTGATATGATGGAAGTCGTTCCGGCGATAAATTCGCGCGGATATTATTCAAAAACTGCGGGTGGATTTTTACATATCGATGAGGCATCAGGGGAAGAGGCAGAGTGGATAAAGAATTATAATATTTTGCAATATAATTCTATGTTTGATGAGAAAAATAAAAGTTCACTATTTTTCCCTTACATAAAATAATATCTGTTACAAAAGCAGAAAATATGGAGGAATAAATGAGTAATAAGATTAAAGCAGTTATATTTGACTTAGACGGAACATTATTGTACACACTCGAGGATTTAAAAAATGCTGTAAACTACGCTTTAGAGCAGCAGAATATGCCAATCCGCACATTGGATGAGGTCAGAAGGTTTGTCGGAAACGGAGTCGGAAAGCTCATGGAGAGAGCAGTTCCGGATGGGCTTTCCAACCCTGAGTTTGATAAGACATTTGATATATTTAAAGAATATTATGGCAAACACTGTAATGACAATACATCACCATACCCGGGAATTATGGATTTACTTGAGACACTGGAGAAGAAGAATATAAAAATGGCAATCGTCTCAAATAAAATCGATTCTGCAGTGAAAGAGCTTGATAAACTTTACTTCAAAAATTATATGATGGCTGCTATCGGCGAGATGGAAGGAGTCAGAAGAAAACCCGCTCCGGATACTGCGCTTAAAGCCATGAAGGAACTCGGAGTGCAGCCGGATGATGCACTTTATGTGGGAGATTCGGATGTGGATATAGCTACTGCAAAAAATGCAGGTCTTAGATGTATTTCTGTAAAATGGGGATTCCGTGATGAAGAATTTTTACTTGAGCATGGAGCATCTGATCTGATAGATGAGCCTATGCAATTATTAGACTATCTCGGATGATCTGGGAGTAAATCAGGGATGGGCTGATTCTTATAGGAGATTAGTGTATGCTTTCTGAAAAAGGAATATTAATACTTGAAAAACTAATTGCATATAATCATGATGCGGTTACAGCTAAAACATTGGCCACTTCTACAGGTATGTCAGAACGAAGCGTAAAGACATACCTTAAGGAAGTGGCTGATTTTTGTGAAGAACAGGGCATGAAACTCGATAGAAAACCCGGAAAAGGAATAAAACCGGAATTTTCTGAGGAACAGATCTGTGCGGCGCGGGAGATGATCGGGAAAGACCACCACATTCTGACACAAAAGGAAAGACAAAATTATATTGCCTATATTCTGCTCAGTGGATGGGATACATACACATATGCGCTTTTTTCAGACGAACTGAATGTGAGTAAAAATGTGATCGTGGATGACATAAATGATCTGAGTTCTGAAATGGAAACCTTCGGTATAGAAATACATAAGATGGCAGGCTATGGCATATATGCAAAAGGTGAAGAATTTGATGTCAGAAAGGCGCTTAGGCATTTTTGCAGGATACCTATAAGTGATAAACAGGTGATAAATGATGTGGATTACCGCTTATGTCACGATGCGGCGGAAATAATAGCGAACAATTTTCGTAGTGTAAATCTAAGGATGGCAGCAGGGGCAGTACATCATGTTGAATCAGATACAAATATAGTATTTACTGACTATACATTTCAAATGCTGGTCGAATATATTTCCATCGGATTGTTCAGATATGACGTTGGAAAGGAACTTTTGGATGAGAGATTTGCGTCAGAAGACATACCGGATGAGTACCGCCGCATGGCACAAAAGGCTGCGGAATATTTTGAAGCGTCAAATGGGCTTAAATTGCCGGTTCCAGAGATAAATTATATTGCGATTTTATTTATGTGTGCAGAGGCACAAAATTGTGTTATAACACAAAACAGCGATACGGAGTCCATTTCTGATGATATAATAGTCTATCTTTCAAATCTGCTTGCGGCAAATCTTATCGACAACGACCTGTTGGGCGATAGCATGAGAAGTTTTATGCCCGGATCACTTTTCAGGACAAAATATGGAATAGAGATAGATAATCCGTTTCTGGAGGATATAACACAGTCTTACGGAAGTCTGTATACAGTATGTTTTGCAGTGTCAAAATTTTACGAGAAATATGCCTGGTCTATGCCAAGCGAAGATGAAATAGCATTTATAGCACTTCAGGTCGGGGGTGCGCTCCACAGGAATCCCATGACGGTGAGAGCACTTTTAGTATGTTCGGGGGGATTCGCAACCGGAAATATAATAGCGGGAAAGATAGAAAATAAAATACCGGATGTCCATATCATGAGAATACTATCTTCAGATAAGATTAATGAGGCGTTCGAGCATGACTGCGATCTTATATTGAGCACGATAGCATTCGAGTGTGATGATATCAGGTTCATGCAGATATCACCACTTGTAAGTTTTGGGGATGAAAAACGTATAAGAGAAAAATGTTTTTCCCTAATGACGGGGCAAAGCGCGGAATTAAGTGTCTTTTCAAACATGATAGAGGATAAAATGATACTGTTTGAGAAAAAAGTACGTAACAGAAAAGACATAATAAAGAAAGCCGGCCAACTGCTTATAGATAACGGATGTGTCCAGGCCGAATTTATAAAGGATGTCATGGAAAGAGAAAAAGTAGAGTCTACTGAGGTTGGCTGCAGGATAGCAATTCCACATGGAAAACCAGAGCATGTACTGGAACCGAAAATTGCGGTGATAAGACTTGAAAATCCGATAGAATGGGGAAAACGTCAGGTGGATATGATATTTATGCTTGCGATAAATTTTGAGAGTGTGAATACAACCAAGGCTTTTTTTCATGATTTTACAAAGCTTCTTAATGAGAATGTGGTAAGAGAGAGACTTCGGGAGGCGAAGACGCCACATGAGCTAAGTAAGGTCATACGGAGTGAACTTGGGTGGAGCTGATATGTTTTTGGGAGAATGAAAAAGTAATTTTATGAATAGGGAATATATTTTAAATCTGTTAATACTTGCCTCAATCTGCATGTGGTGTATATATACAAATAATAGGATTGCAGAGTATCAGGGCAGTAAATATGAATGGAAAAAACTACTGGGAAAATCAGAAAAAAGGATATTAATAGAGTTTCAAAAGGAAAATATACTAGTGCAAGGGTTAGCACTGATTTTTTATGCAGTAATAACAGTGTCACATAATGTTTTGATATGGTTGTTAGGTATTTTTAATTTTATATTGCTAATAAATAATATAATAATGCTGATATTCAGAAAAAAATATCATGGAAATTTATCAGGAAAATTATTTATGGCAGGAATGTATGCATATTTTGTATGGATATTTTATACATTTATTCAGCAAATTATAGAAGGAGGAAGTGCATATGAGATTGTTGTACATATAATAAATTCGTTATGTATAAGAAACGTAGTAGGAATGGTGAAACAGCCGCCAGTGTTTATTGTTTTAGTGAACATTATAGTATTCGCATATTTATTTTTAACATTGCCACAATATAATGACAGAGTGTGTTCAAACTATTCGAAAATAAGAATTAAAAGACACATTAATTTGACTAAAAACATAGCCATGCTTTTGGGTTTATATTCAGGATATATTTTTCTGGGAATAAACATTTCATATAATCAAAATTTTTTTTCAGTAATAACAGGTGTATTTATTATAATATTAAGCGGAACAATAGACGATTCTTTTCATGAGGATGTATGTAATAAACAATGGTATAAACTATTGGGAGAAAAATATAGTTGTTTTTTGCGTAAAAAGATGATTGAGGAAATTCAAATTCAATTTGTTATTGTTATTACATATTTAATTTGTGCATTAATTAATAGATATGATATAAGTATAGTCTGTATGATAATGATTTATACTGTTTCATGTGGCATTTGCTGGGTGACATATTTCTCATCATATTATGTAAATATGCAAAGAAATTATATGACATTTGAAATGATAAAATTATATGTGATAATGATTGTGGTAGCAATGCCTGTGCTTAACATAATACTAAGTCTGTACTGGTATGTATGTGGGACTTTAAGGTGGAATAAATATGTTAGAGATTACTAATTTAACAAAAAAATATGATAGAAATAAGGGAATATTTGAATTAAACTATAGTTTTGAAGATGGAAGGATTTACGCATTAGTAGGACCAAACGGAGCTGGAAAGACAACTTTAATTCAGATGATTGCGGGCATAAGTGAGCCAATAGAAGGGGAAGTAAAACTTGATGGTCAAAATACCTTATCAAGAAAATGCAAATCACGGATAGGATATGCACTTGAACTATCAGATAATAAAACAAAACAGACAATTTTGCAATTCTTGAATATGGTGTGCGATATTAAGTTTGGGGGAAAATATAAAGAAGACATAAACTCTTTTCTAAGAGATTTTGAATTGGAAAATGATAAGAATACGAGATTATCAGAATGCTCTCTAGGGATGAAGAAGAAAGTTGGGATAATCGCATCTTTTATAGGATATCCAAAGCTTATTCTTTTGGATGAACCGACGAATGGGGTAGATACAACAGGTCTTATTGTATTAAAAAAACATATAGAAAATGCCAAAATGCATGATTGCATAATTATTGTTTCGAGCCATGTATTGGATTTTGTGGAAAGGGTTAAAGATGAAATTATATTTTTGAAGAATGGGCATATTGTTGCTGGAAAGGGAGTGACAATAGAAGAACAGTATAGAAATCTATTTATGTAATAATATAGAAATAGGCATATGTTAAGGGTTTTGGACATAGCTTTACATTAATACAAAATTGCACCAGCTATGGTGCAATTTTGTATTTTGGGGAATATTGAAAATTGTTTTGCGGCACATTACAATAAAACCATAGAAAGCAGCAGACATATGAGATACAAAAATGCAGATGCGCAAATATGAATCGTATGTGTGGGCATAATAAAATCAATCATATAATTTACAAAACAGGAGGAAAAAACTATGGTAAGCAAATCAATGGTAGTAAAAGCAGCAGAAGGACTTCACATGAGACCGGCAGGAGTCATCGCAAGAGAGGCAGGAAAATTTGATTCAGATGTAACAATCGTATTTGGAGACAAGAGAATCAACGCAAAGAGCCTTGTAAACATCATCGCAGCCTGCATCAAGAAAGACGCAGAGATCACTTTCGAGTGTGAGGGAGCTGACGAGGAAGCTGCACTTGCAAAGATGGTAGAACTTGAGGCAGAGAACTTCGGAGATTAATCAGATATAAATAAAGTCGGAGGTGTGATATGTACAAAGGAATTGCAGGATCAGAAGGAATCGGAATCGGAAATGTTGCCATTATCGAGGAACATCAGATAGTGATAGAGAATAAGACAATTACAGATGCAGACGCTGAGATCGCCCGTCTTCAGAGTGCTATCGAGAAATTTGTGAATGACACAAATGAGATGGCAGACAGAATGGAAAAAACAGTAGGCGCAAAAGATGCGGATATTCTTCGTGGACACATACAGCTTTTGCAGGATCCTACAATCGAGGAGCAGATCACAGCTCTTATCATAAGTTCAAAGATCACAGCAGAAAAGGCACTTGACCAGGTACTTGAGCAGACAGCAGAGATATTTGCACAGATACCGGATGAGCTTTTACAGCAGAGAGCAACAGATTTCCGTGATATCAAGACCAGAATTTTAAAGATCCTTCTTGGAATCGAGGATTACGATATCTCAAGCGCTCCGGCAGGAACAGTGCTTGTAGCGCATGACCTGACACCATCCATGACAGCAGGTATCGTTGCAGAAAATATCGCAGGAATCCTCACAGAGGTGGGCGGAAGGACTTCCCACTCAGCAATCCTTGCAAGGGCAATGGAGATCCCGGCAGTTTTAAGTATCGACGGAATCTGCTCGGCAGTTAAAAATGGAGACAGGGTAGTGCTTGACGGAACAAGCGGAGAGGCTATTGTAAATCCTGATGCTGATACAGAGAAGAAATTTGAGCAGATGCTCGAGGAATACAAAAAGGAAAAAGCGCTCTTAAAGAAATTTGCAGGAGTTCCTACAGTAACAGCGGACGGCACAAAGGTTGAGCTTGTATGCAATATCGGAAAGCCGGAGGATGCTAAAAAGGCAGTAGAGTGCGACGGAGAGGGAATCGGACTTTTCCGTACAGAATTCCTTTTCATGGACAGAGACACACTTCCGACAGAGGAAGAACAGTTTGAGGCATACAAATCCGTAGCAGAGACAATGAACGGAAAACCTGTCATAATCCGTACACTTGATATCGGAGGAGATAAGGAAATCCCATACCTCGGACTTGAGAAAGAGGAGAATCCATTCCTTGGATACAGAGCTATCAGATTCTGTCTCCAGAGAACAGATATCTACAATACACAGCTTCGTGCACTCGTAAGAGCCAGTGCATTCGGAAAGATCAAGATCATGGTTCCGCTTGTGACAGGCGTGGATGAGCTTCGCAGTGTAAAAGCTATGGTAGCAGACATCATGAAAGAGCTTGATTCAGATGGCATTGCATACAATAAAAACCTTGAGATCGGTATTATGATGGAGACACCGGCAGCCTGCATGATGGCAGATGTGCTCGCAAAAGAGGCAGCTTTCTTCAGTATCGGAACGAACGATCTGACAGGCTACACTATGGCAGTAGACCGTGGAAACTCAAAGGTCGCATATCTTTACTCAGCTTTCAATCCGGCAGTACTTCGCGCGATCAAGCGTATAATCGAGTGCGGAAAGAAAGAGGGCATCATGGTAGGTATGTGTGGAGAGGCAGCAGCCGATCCAAAGCTTATCCCACTTTTACTTGCGTTCGGACTTGATGAGTTCTCCGTAAGCGCAACAAGTGTGTTAAAGACGAGAAAGACCATTGCAGATAGCAATATTGCAGACTGTAAGGCACTTGCAGAAAAAGTTATGGCATGCACAACAGAGGCAGAGGTGCAGGAAATACTTGCACAGCAGTAAAGGTTAAGACAGTTTAGACAGGCGGCAGAACCGTGGAAACGGGGATGCCGTCTTTTTTAATTAGGAATGATTTAATTAGGAATGATTTAGTTAGATACGATTAAGTTAATTACGATTGACTAAATTGTGCCTAAGTAGTAATGTTAAAGTATGAAGTGAAAGGAGAACAGCCATGTTTATAGGGAGAGAAAAAGAACTTGCAATTCTGGATAATTTATACAATTCTGATAAATTTGAATTTGCTGTCATTTATGGCAGACGCAGAGTTGGGAAAACAGCGCTCATAAGTCATTTTATACAGGACAAAAAAGCTATATATTTTATGGGTGTAGAGAGTAATGAAAAGCAGAATCTTGAGAACTTTAGTCAGGCTGTATTTGAATGTAATACAGGAGGAATGATAGGATCTTCCTTCATGTCTTTTCAGGCAGCCTTAGAATATGTATTTAAAATAAGTGAAAGCGAAAGGCTGGTGCTGGTCATAGATGAGTATCCGTATGTAGCAAAATCCTCAAAGAGCCTTGCGTCGACTTTACAGATGCTCATTGACAAAAATAAAGATAATTCTAAACTAATGCTCATATTATGTGGATCGTCAATGTCTTATATGGAGGATAATGTTCTGGCATATAAAGCCCCTTTATATGGAAGAAGGACTGCGCAGATGAAGATACTTCCATTTGATTTTGGAGATGCCTGTAAATATTTTAACCGGTTTTCGCCGGAAGATATGGCGATGGTATATGGTCTGGTGGGAGGTACACCGCAGTATCTTTTACAGATGGATGACCATATAAGTATCGAGGATAACATAAAAAATGTATTTTTAAATCCGTCATCATCTATTTTTGAAGAACCCGAAAATCTCTTAAAGCAGGAAGTACGTGAGCCTGCGGTATATAATGCGATAATAACAGCGGTGGCAGCGGGAAGTTCGCGCATATCCGAGGTTGCAACTAAGATTGGGGAAACCACAAGTGTATGCGCGCAATATATAAAAAATCTCATAGGTTTGGGGATAATATTAAAAGAAACTCCATATGGGGAGAAAGAATCAAGAAGATCGGTATATGCAATAGCTGATAATATGTTCAGATTCTGGTATCGGTTTGTGCCGGATAATAATTCTATAATAAGCCGTGGGGCAGCAGACCTTGCTTATAAAAGAATAGAGCCGGCTCTTTCAGACTATATGGGAAAAATCTTTGAAGAAATATCTATGCAGTATCTCTGGAAATTGCTGCTTAATGGTGAGTCTCCAATAGAATTTATGGATTTAGGACGCTGGTGGGGAACTGATCCGAAGGAAAAGATACAGACAGAGATAGATATAATGGGGGAGCAGGACAAGAACACGGTATTGTTTGGTGAATGTAAATGGATAAACGAAAATGTGGATGTAAAAGTGCTTGAAAAGCTCAAAAACAGGAGCAGATTATTCAGATATGAGCATGCTCATCTGTATTTATTTGCGAAAAAAGGATTTACGCAGGGCTGTATAGATGAAGCCGAAAAAATGGGGAATGTATCGCTTGTAACATATGGTGAAATGTATAGATACATGACAAAATAGCAATTTTATGGATATGTAAAATAATACGCATTTATAGTAAGAGGAGTAAGATATGAATTCATTTCAAATAAAATTAATTGCACTTATACTGATGACAATAGATCACATTGGGGAATTTTTGTTCCCACAATGTGATCTATTAGGGTATATAGGAAGACTATCAGCACCATTATTTTTATATATTTTATGCTGGAGTATAGATTATACGAGAAATCGAGTCAGATTTCTGGTAAGAGTGTATGCAGCGTCGGTTATAATGGATATTATATGGATACTTTTAAGTATTGGGGGAATTCATACAGATACATATAACAATGTTTTTTCCATTTTTTTCATAGTGATAGCTGTTGTAATGATTTTAGAGAATAAAACACTTTCTAAAATATCTAAAATATGTATTATTCTGGCATGGCAGGCAGCTGCATGGATATTGGTATTTGTAGTTATGCAGGATATAATTGCTAATGCTGAATATGAGACTATATGCCTTATTATGCATTCATTAGGAATAGTTACATATTCAGAGGGAGGATGGTTCTGGCTCATTCTCGGAGTGATTATATACTATTGTAAAAATGACAATAAAAAGCTCATCATAGGGTATACAGGTGTGTGTGTGTTCAGACAGGTATGTGTAGCATTGGCTGTATTTCCGAGAATACTATATTTTCTGGAATTTCATATAGGTGGAATCATATCCACAATTGCAAATGCAATATTCTATTTCTTTTATGGAGCAGAATATCAGATGGCCCCGATTGTACCGCACAATGTGTATCTGGGGGATTATCAATGGATGATGATATTTTCATTGCCTATAATGCTTTTGTACAATAATCGGCAGGGCAGGAAAGCAAAATATTTATTTTATATATATTACATAGTGCATATAGTGCTGCTGTGTATGCTGTCAAACATAATGTAAAAATTAAGAATTCTTCAGATTCATAAATATATTTTTATGGTAAAATAATGATAAAAATAAGCGTAACGGAGGATAAAGGATATGAAAAAACAGATGATGATATTTGTAATGACAATGTTGTTTGGTGTTGTTGGGGCAGCAAGTGGAAATACTACAGTTTCAGCGGCTGAGACAGATACTTATTATGAGAGCCGGTTAGATAATGGTGCAGTAAAAGTGGTGCAAGTGGCAGATTCGGCAATAGCAGAGTGTTCAATACCGAAATATGAATTGACTGCAAAGTCTGCGATTAAAAAAAGTCCAAGTTCAAGCAGCAAGACAATTGGGTATGCATATAAAGGTGAAATATATGTAGCGATTTCACGGAGTGGAAACTGGATAAAAGTAAATTATAGAGATACATATGGATATATCAATAAATCACATCTGAAAAAGCTGTAGAGGATACTAAAATGGGAAAAATTCTTATAGTTGAGGATGATGAGACAATTCGAAATGGTCTTATGATTATGCTTACAATACAAGGTTATATTGTGGACTGTGCGGTAGATGGAAAGGATGCAGTTGAAAAGTTTGACGATTCCTATAATCTTGTGGTAATGGATGTACTCATGCCACGTATGTCCGGCATTGATGCCTGCAGAAAAATGAGAGACATATCAAATGTTCCGATATTGTTTCTCACAGCAAAATCTTCTGAAATAGATAAGATACAGGGATTTGATGCAGGCGCAGATGATTATATAATAAAACCATTTTCAAATATGGAACTCATCGCAAGAATAAAAGCACTTATAAGACGGCGGGAGATTTACGACCAGAAACATATGGACGAAAAACTTATGAATGAGTCTGTTGAGTGTTGTGGAGTAAAAGTCTATATTAATCAAAATAAAGTGGAAGTAGATGGTAAGTCTGTAAAACTTACACGAAAAGAATATGAAATATTGAAACTATTGATCAGATATCCAGATAAAGTTTTTACGACAGAAAATATTTATGAAAGTGTATGGGGAGATATGTATACTTCGATTTCGGGAAATACTATCATGGTGCACGTAAAAAACCTAAGAAGTAAATTGTCGAAAGTGTGCGGTGATATAGTGATAGCGACTGTCTGGGGAAGGGGATACAAATTTGAAAGATGATCTAAAGCCGATATCTCGAAAAATTACAGTGATAGTGATCATAGCAATTATTTTTGCGTGTAGTTTATTCACTCTGATATATTATAAAGGAACGGAAATGATTCGGTACTATTTTTTGACAAGTAAGTATATATATGAGCAGGAAACGCCATATATTGAAAACTTTAGAAAATATGTTGAGGATCATAATATAGGCATAGATGATGTGGACAAATACAATGAATGGATAGTAGATAATAATATTTCATTCTTAAGTGTTGAGAAAGATGGAATTCAGAGGTATAGTTTGATGACTACAGATGGATTTATCCAACAGTCGAAAGATATGTATGATTACAGGATGATAAATCCATTCAGGCAGACAGTTCAATTTTCAGATACAGAGGCTGAGGTTTTTATATATGCAAACTACACAGAAAAATACTATACATATTTTTTTATAGCAGATTTTGCATTTTCGATGATAATAAGTTTTTTGATTATATTATGGCAAGTAAGGAGGATAATAAAACATCTACAGGCAGAGTTGGCTGAAGCGGAAGGAAAAGCAAAAAGTGTGCGGACGGATAAAGACAGCCTTTTAAGGAGTATGGCACATGATCTGCGCACACCTCTTACAGGACTTATGTCATATCTGGATATAATAAAAAACGGAAATATATCAGGCAAAGATGAGGCAGAGTATATCGGCGTTATATCAGCAAAAGCTGTAGAAATAAAAGATCTTACTGATCAGTTATTTGATTTTACGCTTGCCAGTTCTGAGGACACTATAGAAACCGATGAACCGATGGATGTGCAATACGCAATAGGAGATTATCTTTCGGAAATGTGTATGGAACTTGCGGAAAGCAAAATTTCTGTGAATATAGATAAAATGTTGTGGAAAAATGTGAAGGTTATTGTAAGTGGACGTTTTATGGGAAGAATATTCAGCAACCTTACAAGTAATATAAAAAAATATGCAGATACATCAAAAGTTGTTTCACTTGAGACAATATATTGTAAGCATAGCATTATCATAAAGATATCAAATTATATTTCAGATAACAAAAAACTATTAGAAAGTGCTGGGATAGGGCTTAAAAATATTGAGATGATGATGCAGCGTATGAATGGGAAATTTGTATATGATAGTAATGATGAAAATGGAATATTTATGGTAATGCTGGAATTTAACATAATAGAATAAGAGGTTTAAAATTAGGAGGGCTGTTCTGTACCCTTATTTTAGAGAGAAATAATTATAAAGTTTACAATTATTTTATTGAATAAAATTTAGAAAGATTTAGAAAGATTTAAGGGAATTCTTCAGATTTATATTTTATTATAACACTATAGACGTTTAGAATAACAATGAAGGTGAGAATTTAGAAAATATCAGAAAAAATTAAAGTTATAGTATTGTATTAAATAAACAGATAATCTAAAGAACATTGCTAAATAATTAAAAGATAAGTGGGGAATCATTAGGAAGAAAAAAATTTTGGCATTACTCTTGATAACAGTACAATTAATGGGAACAAATTATGCATATTTATAAGGTGGCACAACATACAAGTAATTATAATGCATGGACATCATCAGCAACTAATAACTGGGAAAATGTTGGAACAAAAGGTAGGTATGCTCGTATAAGAAGATAGTAAAGGGATAAGAATAATTTAGTATGAAGCACAAAAATAAAGCAAAATACATCATTGCAATGGCAGGAATTATGCTGATGAGTTTATGCGCCTGCTCAAGTGATAAGGATAATGTCTGGACAACTGAAGTATCATCAATGCTATATTCACAGCAGGATATTTCCGATGCGATAGATGTAGTAAAATCTGATTTTAAACAGAATAACTCTGGTTTTACTTTAAAAAAACTATACTATGCCGGGGATGAGACAAGCCAGTCTTATCAGGAATGGGCAGACAGAAATAAAGCGGATGAAGTACTGGTATTGCTGTCAACATTTCACACAGATAGTAATGGTGGATCAGATAAATCATTTGAACCTGATACAGAATACACGGATTGGAACTGGATATTGGTCAGAAATGATGGCGGCAAATGGGCGATAGCCGATCAGGGATTTTAAGAAATTTTTAAAGAAAACCATAGTGATTTTTTAGGGAAAAATTACTAATATAGACATATAAGTCTCAAAAAGACAAGGTTTGACAAAGGAGGCCAATATGAAGCAATCGTTAGTTTTGATCATGGCAGCAGCAACGCTTTTGGCAGGTTGTGGAAATCCCAAAACCGCTCAGAATACGGACAAAACTTATGTGAAGATAGGTGAAAATGTATATGTATGCAATGCAGATGGAACATACACCTATAATGACAGCAGCTACAAATTTCAAAAGCAGTTAAAAGACGATGATTTCAATCTTGTGTATGTTGTGCTTACAAATGATGGCACCTTAAACAGCGAGGACATAAGTTCTGCGATGATAAGTGCGACAATGGAAGAACAGGATTTTGTTGTTGTAGGATTAAGAGAAGCCGATGGTGCAGCGGACACGGATAACGCCTCTTCGTCGGTGGAATACAGTTATGATGCGGATAAAGATGAATACACAATAGACAATGAAGTGTATAAGTATAAAATGCAGCTTCTTGATGAGGATAGCGCAGAAAGCTGTAATATATTGTGTAATGATCTTTCATATAGCTTTGAAAATGTACAAAGCGATGAGAGTACAGAAAACTACAGAAAGATTTAAGTGCGCATATTAAAATGCGGCATATATTTAATAAAAGAGGCTTTATGGTGCGGTATCAGGATCGAGGTTGTGATATTGGCTTTTAGCCTCTTTTATACATGGAGACATTATGAGAAAAAGTAAGTTTATAACATTGGTACTTATTGTACTGCTTACACTTTTGCCTGTTGTGTCAGTCACAATGATGTATCATATTGAACAGTGTAAGGCGATAGAGGGAATGGCAAACGGCTATTTCGGTGAAAGTTATACGCTGTATTCGGTAGAGGATGGAATAAAAAACCGGGACGCGATCATGCAGGCGGTAGATGATACTAAGGCACGTGTTGCTATATATATGACAAAGCAGTACGGAAAAAATAAAGTAAATGCAATCTATTATAATGAACGATTTGTTAATTTTCCTATGCGCTATGGTCATTTTTTTACTAAGGCAGAATTAAAAAGCGGTAAAAACATGGCAGTAATAGGAAAAAATCTTGAAAGCAGTATAAAGGAACAAAATGGAAATAAATATATAAAGTTAAACGGTAATTATTTCAGGGTTATCGGTATCATAGGCTATGACAGTGATACGATCATTGATGATTACATATATATATCTGTGGGACAGGCAGATGGAATAACGGATGGTAATTTATGCACACTTGACATCTGGGGTAAAGATACAGGGGCAGATGAGCAGTTTGCGGAAAATCTCTCGGAAAATGGAGTTTTGGCAGAGCAAAGAGCCGGGACAGCGGCATATTCGGAATCGGTGTTTGTGGACATATTATATGGCAGATGGTTTATTGCAATTTTTGTATGTGATCTCTTATGTATTGCAGTAATTTCGGTGCAGTGGATAAAACGCCAGCAGCGGGAAATCTGTATACGCAGGCTTGTGGGAGCAAAAAATTTACAGGTTTTAGGGCATATTTTAGCAAAGTATATATTGTATACGGTGGTTTCAATGGTGTTAAGCACGCTCATATGTATGCTTGCATTTTCAGAATATATGTATGCGATTTTTATAGGATATATGACGATAATACCGGTAATGCTCGTTGTTATAATAATAAATGTGTTTAGTGCCATGAGAGTTCCGATAGCGGAGGCGGTTAGAAAATGAAGTATTTAATAAGATTTTTTTTAAAACATAAGGGAACTTACCTTATAATGATGCTTTTGCTCGTGCTGTCGACGATATTTTTAGGAATCGTGCTTGGTATGGGACATAAGACAGATATCGCATCCGAAGAACAAAGCGGCAGAGCAGATGAGGTAAGCAAGGTGCTTAGATTGACGGAGACAATGTCAGATGTGGATTTCTATTCATATATGGATGATGGAGGCGATATATTTGAGAAGGTGTGTAATGTACTGAAAAAACTGGATGAAAAATATGGTGATGACTATGTTATTCAGGCATCACAGTTTATTGAGTTGGAAAATGTGCAAGTTGATGATAAATTCCTTATTAATTATGAAGAAGGAGATGAGGAATCTTCTACATATGAATATGATGGGGCAAAATATAGTGATGTCAAAGCAATGCAGGTTTCAAATGGATTTTTTGCACAGAATAAGCTCGCATTAAGCTCCGGAAATTTTTTCAGTGAGAATGACTATAAAACATATGGATTTGAGGAAATTCCGGTCATACTCGGCAACGAATATTCACAGGATTATAATATCGGAGATATATTTGAAGGCTCATATTTGTACAAGAATATGAAATTTAAGGTTGCCGGATTTTTGTCGGATGCTTCATTTTTTTACGACAACTCAAAAAACGATATGACTTCATGCGGCAGATATATATTTATGCCGGCATTTGAGAATCTTTCATATGATGATGTAGGAATAAAGGCAGTGGATCAGTATATACAGTCATATATTTATACACATGGACAATATCAGAAAGTTTGTGATGACGTGGAAAATATAATAGAAGAATGTGGACTCTCTACAGATTATATAGGGTTTATGAACGATAATACATCTGATGAAAATGTTGACTTGTTTTCCACGTATGCATCTATGACAGGGTTGGTCACAAAATATCTGATGATTATAATAGTGGTTATGATAATCTGTATAACAAGTATTTTGTCCATAGTTCTTGTCAATCTGATACAGGAGGAAAACTTTAATTTCGGTGTGTATATAATGTGCGGAATGAAGCCGGGAAAACTGGCATTGATTTTGTTTTTATTTGATATGTCGGTAGTCGGAATAAGTGATATCGTGACGGTATGGATTCTTTTAATGAAAAATACAGGTGCCTTAAGTATTCTTATTGTACAGGCAGTTATGCTTGCTATACTTGCAGTAAGCTATATCGTCTGTTATGTAAATTTGAAGAGAGTAGATATTTCAAGTCTTTTAGGAGGAAACGAATGAGCCTTATAAAACTTAACAATATATGTGTAGAATATGGCAGGGAAAACAAACAGAGGGCGCTTAATGATGTCAGCATGGAAATTGATGATAAGGAATTTGTTGCGGTCATGGGAAAAAGCGGCTGTGGAAAAACAACGCTTTTAAATGTTCTTGGAACGCTGCTTAAGCCGCAGAGTGGAGAATACATATTTGACGGAAAGCCGGTGCTTGCCAAAAACAGCAATGAACTTGCAGAATTCAGAAACGAAAATATGGGCTTTGTAGTGCAGCATTTTGCTCTTGTGCCGGATATGTCTATATATGACAATGTGGCACTGCCGCTTACTTACCGTAAAATGTCAAAAAGTGATGTGAAAAACAGGGTTATGGCTGTGCTTGAGGAACTTGAAATATACGACCAGAAAAATAAGTATCCCGGAGAATTGTCCGGAGGACAGTGCCAGAGAGCTGCGATAGCGCGGGCGATAGTAACAGAGCCAAGGCTTATACTTGCAGATGAGCCTACCGGGGCGCTCGATGGGGAGAACGGAAATATGGTCATGGACATTTTACAGAAATTAAACGGGAAAGGCATTACGATAATCATGGTAACACATGATAAGGAACTTGCACAGTGCGCATCTCGTATAATACGCATGCAGGATGGCTGCATATATCGTAATTGTTAGGCATATTCACAGAGAAGAGAGGGATTTATATGAAACACAAAAATAATGTAAAATGTATTGTTGCAATGGCAGTAATTATGATAATCAGTTTGTGCGCCTGCTCAAGTGATAAGGATAATGTCTGGACAACTGAAGTATCATCAACGCTATATTCACAGCAGGATATTTCCGGTGCGATAGATGTAGTAAAATCTGATTTTAAACAGAATAACTCTGGTTTTACTTTAAAAAAACTATACTATGCCGGGGATGAGACAAGCCAGTCTTATCAGGAATGGGCAGACAGAAATAAAGCGGATGAAGTACTGGTATTGCTGTCAACATTTCACACAGATAGTAATGGTGGATCAGATAAATCATTTGAACCTGATACAGAATATACGGACTGGAACTGGATATTGGTCAGAAATGATGGCGGCAAATGGAAGATAGTTGACCAGGGATATTAACAGGGTATAAGTTACTGTGTTTACAAATGAGGCCATCATAAGAATCGAGATCATAAGTTCATAGATATCTATAAAATAAGTCATGAAAAGAGTGTATAAATGAGTAAAAAGAAAATAAATATACTCACAGCAGCAAGCAGCCTGATATTTGGAGTAATAATTGCATTAATCGTAGTTCAGTATTCGAAATATGAATATCTCAGTGATCTGACAAATGGATTGTATAAGGATAATTCTGTTTATTTTAAAGTAAATGATACTGATGAAGCAGACAGAATAATGGACAAATTATCATATAATGAGGTTATTTTCGGAGAAATAAATGATGATTACAGAGCGGTATATTTTAATAAAAGATATTCTCTTCCGATGAAAAAGGGGCGATTTTTTAGAAAAGGTGATTTTAAGGAAAATAATAATTATGTAGTAATTGGAAGTGAACATGAATCATCAGTAAAACAAATTGATGGCAGGAATATTTTTAATTATGAGGGAGTTGATTTCGAAGTTATAGGAATAGTCGGGATGGATATAGCTTCTCCACTTGATAAGATGATATTTTTTAATATGAAGAATGTGGCGAAGTATATGGCGATAGAGGATACTTTGTTTGTTCTTTCGACAAATAATAAAACCAGTTCAGCTATAGATAATGCAGATATACAGATTTATGATGTTCCGGTCGTAGGTGTACACAGGGTAATCAACTATAAGGTGGCGGTGTTTGTCATAGCATATTGCTGTGTGGCATTAACACTGTTTTGTGTTGTGAGTCTTTTATATATGTATCTGGGAAACCAGAGTAACAAGATCAAGGCTTATGGAATAATGGGATTTCGCCGGTCGTATATTGTCTATAATATTTTTAAGGAGCAGCTAAAGTATATTTTAGTTCCGGTTATAGCCGGTACGGCAATATTTTCTCTGGCTGACGGCCGATTATATATTGGGATATCACATATTATCTTTATGATCATGATGATTGCGTTTTTAATAGTTTTTTTGCTGATTGTTTTGGAAAGAAAAATACGGAATATTTTAAGAAGTGGAGAACTTTTCTATGATTAAGGATATAGTAAAGTATATATACCGCAAAAATAGAGAAAATTTTACTGTAAATTGTATTATTTTACTTTGCGGCTTTATTTTGATGGGAATATTGTTTGATAATATCTCTGTTTTTTATAATGATCAGAAGCAGTCAGTAGATAAGTTAGATCCACAAAAGGAATATCAGCTTTCAAACACAATTGTAGAAATTCAAAATTTTTCATCATATTTTAAGGATGAGAGTCATTTAGAAAATATGAAACTTTTCTATAAGGCACTTAATAACAGTGATAAATTTATGTATCTGGACAAATTCGAGCAGTGTATGTATATGGAAAATCGGATAGGTACAAATATTTTTGCGTGCGGATACGAGGATGGGGAACCGGAGTATTACGAAGATGATGACGGTACGATTAAATATGCTATCAAAAATGTCACAATAGGGAAAAATACTCAGGATTACTATGATTTTAAGGTTACGGACGGCAGATTGTTTAATGATGATGATTTTGAAGATAACCAGATAATACCGGTTATTTTAGGTGCAGAGTATAAGGGCTATTACGAAGTAGGAGACAGATTCAGCGCAGAATACCTGTTTGAGCCTAAAGACTATGAAGTTATCGGTTTTCTGGAAGCAGATACTGCAATCATAAGTCAGGGTGGAATTATTTATCTGGACAGATACATGATATCTCCCAGCATAATAATGGATGATCCTCCCACAACATGGGATGAATTAATGTATCAGGCAGAATCATATGAAGAGAAAATAGAAGGAAATGCGGTTTTGACGGAGAATTATTCATTGGCTGAATTTACCGCATATATAGAACAGCTTACGAACCGGTATAGTATGTTTGATATTCAGATAGTAACTCCAAATGCGTCTTTCCTGGACACATCGCTGATCCTGTCATGTTATATGGGAAAAAACATGTTTTTCTTATTGGCGGGGATTATTTTTCTGGTGCTGACGATCATAAACTGGTGCTTTTCTGTCAATCTGTTTAAGATGCTGTCCAATTATTTTGGAGTGCAGATATTAAATGGATGCAATGAGAATATTTTATTTAATGCGGTATTTATATACAAATCTGTATTTATGTTGTCAGGAATAGCTGGAGCGGTATTTTTGCTGATGTGTATGCAGCAATTTAATATGTTTGTGGTAATTGCTTCTATTATATATATAGTCATAAACACAATTATTGATAAGGTTATATTAAGAAAAATGTTAGATCAGGATATTGATCATCTATTAAGGAGTAAATAAAATATGCCATTGATTATAGAAAATGTATCAAAAAGCTTTAAATCAGAGGGAGCCTCATTAGAGGTTTTAAAAGATATAAATCTGGAACTGAATGAGGGTGAAGTTACGGTTATACTGGGTAAAAACGGATCGGGTAAATCAACGCTGCTTAAAATAATAGGAGGAGTACTTACCTGTGATTCTGGAAAGATAATATATAACGATAAGCAGGTTAATACTTCTGAAAGAAAAAGGCGCGTTTTTCTGGAAAAAAGAATAGGCATAATACCACAGAATAATGAGCTGATACCTGAATTAAGTGTATATGAGAATGTTTCTCTGCCATTAAAATACAGGGGAGAAAAACGACTTGAGATGGAAGAAAAAGTTATGGAAATTCTTGAATTTGCCGGGCTGTCAGACATCAAGGATAAATCCGTCAGTTTGTTATCCGGCGGGGAAAAGCAAAGGACTGCCATTGCAAGGGCATTGGTTAAGGAACCGGAGATAATTCTGGCAGATGAGCCGACAAGTGCCCTGGATAAAAAAATGAATGAAAAAGTATTGGATCTTTTTATGCAGCTAAAAAATAAAAATGTGATAACTGTAATTGTTACGCATGATAATGCTATTGCAGAAAAGTTTGATAGAGTTATACGGATAGTGGATGGAAAAGTCATAATAGACGATCATGCCATTGATGGAACTTTGAATGGTATAGACATATTAAAATCATAATAAAATTTTAAGAAAAACGTGGTTGCAGTTTGGTACTTTCGGACTTATAATTTGCTTATAAGACAAACAGGAGGATAACTATAATGGACAACAAAATTACAGACAGCATCATCTATATCGGTGTAGATGACAAGGATATCGACTTATTTGAGAGCCAGTATGTCGTACCTAACGGAGTATCTTATAATTCATATGTGATCATGGATGAAAAGATTGCAATCATGGATACGGCAGATGCAAGAGTTACTGATAAATGGTTTGAAAATCTCCGTGCTGCATTGGGTGATAGAAAGCCGGATTATCTGATAGTTTCACACATGGAACCGGATCATGCTTCAAATATCCAGAAAGCAGCAGAGGCTTATCCTGATATGAAAATCGTAGGGAATGCAAAGACTTTTCCGATGATGGCGCAGTTTTTTGATATAGATCTTACAGATAGAAAAGTCGTTGTGGCTGAGGGTGATACACTTTCACTTGGAGAGCATGAGCTTACTTTTGTCATGGCACCGATGGTTCACTGGCCGGAAGTAATGATGGAGTATGAATCAAAGGACAAAGTACTTTTTTCAGCAGATGGCTTCGGAAAGTTCGGAGCACTTGATACTGATGAGGACTGGGCCTGTGAGGCAAGACGTTATTATTTTAATATTGTTGGAAAATATGGTGCACAGGTTCAGGCTGTACTCAAGAAAGCAGCAGGGCTTGATATAAATATAATCTGTCCTCTTCATGGACCAATCTTAAAGGAAAACTTAGGATATTACATTGATAAATACAATACATGGAGCAGCTATGAGCCAGAAGATGAGGGAATTTTAGTTGCATGTGCATCCATTCATGGAAACACTAAAAAGGCAGCGGAAGAGCTGGTCGGGAAACTTAAAGCCACAGGGGTAAAGGTTGCATTTACAGATCTTTGCAGGGATGACATGGCTGAGGCTGTAGAGGATGCTTTCAGATATGACAGACTTGTACTTTGCACTTGTACATATGATGCTGGAATTTTCCCACCGATGGAGGATTTCTTACATCATCTTAAAGCAAAGGCATACCAGAAACGAAAGGTTGCGTTCATGGAAAACGGAACATGGGCTCCTACAGCGGCTAAGCAGATGAAAGCAATAGTGGAAGGCTTCAAAAACATTGAAATGATAGAGCCTGTTGTAACAATTAAATCCACATTAAATGAAAATTCAAGAGCGCAGATGGATGAACTTGTCCAGAATCTTGTTAAATAAATAAGGAATATTAAGAACCCGGGGCAAATGCTCCGGGTTTTGTGTTATAGTAAGAATATGAAAAAATATGTGATCAAAATAGATAGGACAGATAAAAAATCAATATTACAGTATTGCCGTGAAAACGGAATAGATTTATGCCCGGCTCCATGTGGCGGAAAGGGAATATGCGGCAAATGCAAAGTTCACGTTACAAAGCCATATGATAAGGTAGTTCTGGCGTGTCAGACGACGGCTGAAAAATATATGGAAATATCAGCGGTGGAAGCTCAAAACGATAATATGGTTGTTCTGGCAGGTGATAATGTCGGAAATAGTGCAGAATTTTATGATGAAGCCAATAGTGTCGGAAATAGTGCAGAATTTTATGATGAAACCGATAATGAGCGAAAAGCCGGAATATTAATGGAAGACATGGAACAGAAGGATAAAGCAGTGGATGGTGTGCTTGCTGCCTGTGATATCGGAACCACAACAATTGTGTGCAATCTCATGGATCCGGTAAGTGGAAGAATACTTGCGTCCAGAGCCGGGGCAAATCCGCAGCGCAGTTTCGGAGCAGATGTCGTGTCGAGGATAGAAGCAGTACAGGCGGATCCGATTAATCTGAAGACAATGAACCGGGAAATTATAAATCTTATTTCGGGATGGATATCTGAAATGCTTTTGCAGATAAATTCAAAAAAGGTAAAACTCCTGACGGTTGCGGCAAATACTACTATGTGTCATTTATTTGCGGGAATATCTCCTGAAAAAATCGGAAAAGCACCATTTATGCCGGATGAACTGTTCGGAAAAGAATATAAAGGCGCTAGGATTGGCATCTTAAATTGTGAAAAAGTATATATAATTCCAGCCGTTTCCGGATATGTTGGAGGAGATATAACTGCCGGAATGGCAGAATGTATAGATGCTGACGAAATGACGCTTTATCTGGATATAGGTACAAATGGTGAGATGGCGCTCGGCAGAGGTGGAAAGTATCTGTGTGCGGCAACAGCAGCAGGCCCGGCTTTCGAAGGTGCACAGATAGAGATGGGAATGCCGGGACAAAAAGGTGCAATAGATAAAGTGTGGCTTGAAGGAAGGAAAATATGCTATTCGGTTATCGGTAATGTACGTCCTTTAGGAATATGCGGTTCAGGAATAATAGATGCGGTAGCTGTCTTTCTTGATACTGGAATAATAGATGAAAACGGAACGATAAAAGATATGGCAGATATTCCTCTCTGGTATCGCCCTTATGTAGAAGTTTTTGATGATGAGGACGATGACGAAGATATATATCCGGCAGAAACGGCAGAAAAAGTTGTCCATATTTCACCGGAAGTGATATTAAATCAGGATGATATAAGGAAGATACAGCTTGCAAAATCGGCTATTGCAGCCGGAATAGATGTGTTGATCAAAGAATATGGTATAACGTACAACGAAATCGACAGAGTATGTCTTGCCGGAGGATTTGGAAACTATCTGGATCAAAAGAGCGCAGCCCGGATAGGGCTGATTCCGGAAAAACTGCTTAAAAAAGCGGTTTCAGTAGGAAACGCAGCCCAAAAAGCTGCAATTGCTACAGCATATATTTATGAAGATCATGATTCAAAAACAGGAACAAAAATATTAAATAAAGATATAATAAACAAAACAAATGCTATTATATCAACGATGGCATACATTGAGTTGTCCACTTACCCCGGATTTGATGAAATGTATGTGTCTCACATTAATTTTACATGCCCGTAAGAAAAATTATCATGTTGTCAATCCGCGAATCAATATTGGTAAAGTTGTGAAGCTTTGCACAAGCAGGGACGGATTTTCAAGTTTTCGTGCAATTGTGATGCCTGCCTGTTGCCCCATATCATATACATCAATATCAATAATTGTCGGAGAAGGATCAATGATGCTGGTATATGGATATCGATCAAATGTCAGAAAAGCAATTTCCTCTGGAACCTGAAGATCAGAGTGTTCGATAGCTTTTACAACACCTAATGCAATCATGTTGTTTTCACAGATTATAGCTTGTGGACGATTTTCAAGTGCAAGTAAGTCTAATGCAGCAGTATATGCAGATTCACGGCTGGAATCAGTGTATACAATATATTCTTTTGGCATCCGATGTCCATTTTTTAACAGCGTTGAACGTACGCCTTTTAGACGTTGTGCTGAGATTATATCTGTTTTGCGTCCACCGATAAAAGCAATAGAATTATAACCACAGGAAATAAGATGCTCCGCAGCAAATTGTCCGCCTAAAGTATGGTTAGTATCAATCCAGCATAATTGATTGTCAAAACCGGGATTTCCAATGACTACATGTGGAAAGTTCTTGGATAGGATAAAATCTGCAGTTTTATCGTTTAAAGCTGAACCATGTACTACGATACCATCTGCGCTACCGGCAGAAATAACTTTATTTACAGTTTCCCCTGGATATGATTCTGTTGAAGTGTCCATAAGGGTAACGGTGTAGTTATTTTTTGAAAGTTCTCTGTAAGCCCCACACATTATGTCGAACATATGTGGGTTCTTGTATGCTTCTTCTTTTCCAAGCGCTGTCAAAAAAATAATACTTTTTGTACTTCCTTTTGCAAAACTGACTGCTCTCGAATTAGGGGTATAATGGAGTTCGGTAATAACTGAATTTACTCGGTTTATTGTATTTTGTGAAATGGAACCGCTATTATTTAAAATCTTTGAAACTGTAGAAACGGAAACCCCGGCCGCTTTTGCAACATCTTTAATTGTAATTGCCATACATATTCTCCCATGTGAATCTCAGATAGATTATTTTTATATGTAAAACATATAATGATATGAGGGGCAAAAGGTATTTTGCCCCTTTAATCATATAATTTTATACAAATATTATTATCAAAATAATATAAAACGTCAATACAAGAAATGTGTACAAAAACAAAAAGTTAGTGTAGCGGTTTCTCACTAAAGTGAAGATTACAATTGCTAAAAGTATTGTAAATAATAGTGACAAGTGTTTTAATTGCCTTACAAGCAATTGAAATGATTGCTAAAACAAAGAAAACAGTTTCATGGAGGGTGAAGAAATGAAGAGAAAATTAAGTATTCTTTTATGTGGTACTTTGGCAGCAGGCATGCTTACTGCGTGTGGGGGAAAAAAGGAGATGACAGGTTCAGAAACAAACGCAAAAAGCACTGGCGAAGAAGAAACAGTCACTATCTGGCACGATGGTGATGAGGCGATTATGGGAGTAATTGAGGATACTGTAAATAAGAAAATTGCAGATGAAAATGTGAGTATAAAGTTTGAAAAAAAGACAGGGCTGACAGACCAGCTGAAATTATATGGAAATGATCAGGCAAACGGACCAGATATGTATTTGTATGCCCATGATTCGCTTGGAATGTTAGCAGAGATGGGAATACTTGCTCCGGTTACAGATTTTATCAGTGCGGATGATGAGGCTGATCTGCTTCCAATGACAGTTGAGGCAGGAACTTACAAGGATACCCAGTATGTATTGCCATTGTATTATGAATCATTGCTTTTTATTTATAACAAAGACTTATGGAAAGGTGCCCTTCCAAAGACAACGGATGATCTGCTTTCCTATATGAAAGAGAATACAGATGTGGATGCAGGAACATATGCGGTTGTAAATCAGCATTCAACAGCTTACAATGTTGCACCTGTTATCAATGGATTTGATGGTTATATTATTGACAAAGATGCAAAACCAGGACTTGATGATGCCAATACGATCAAGGCTGTAGAATACAATAAAAAGTTTGCCGAGCTTATGGGTGAAGGCGATTATGATACTTGTAATACTTTATTTAACGAACAGAAAGCACAGGCAATTATCGGAGGACCATGGTTAGTTTCCGGAATCAAAGATGCTGGTATCAACTATGGAATTTGTTCTCTTGCAGATTTTACACTTCCAAATGGAAAAAGTCTTGCACCATATTCAGGTGTTCAGGGGGTTGGAATTTTAAAATATGCAGAGGAAAATAAAAAGGATGCCATAACGAGTGTATTAAAAGCATTATGTAGTACAGAGACAGGTGTTGCGCTGGCGAAAGAATCAAACTGTGCTCCGGCAAATCAGGAAGCATATAAGGATGAAGAAGTAGCAGCAAATGAAATGATTATGGCAATGAAGACAACAGCCGAGTCAGCTGAACCAATGCCAAATATTCCTCAGATGAGTGTTATGTGGGGACCGGCAGAAAGCATGCTTGCAGCCGTAAATAAATCCGGGGAGGATGTAGAAGCTTCAGCAGAAAAATATCAGGAAGAGGCAGAAGCAGCAATTGCAGATATGCAGTAATATAAGAGGTCAATAATAAAGTAAGGGCAAAAAAGGGTAATAGGGTATGAAAAAAAGAAAAAAATTGATGATATGGATCAATACATTACCGGCAATGATTTTGATCGGCGCAATTATTGTGTTTCCAATTTTATATACTGCGTACATATCATTTACCAATATGAATCTATTTCACTGGAATGATTATAAATTTGTTGGAATTGAAAACTATGTAAGAGCATTATTTAAGGTAGATGCAGGTTTTCTTTCGGCAATTTTGACAACAATATTATGGACTATTTTAAACATGGTAATTCAGGTAGTGGTTGCGTTTTTTATTGCCCTGGGACTGAATACGCGGGGACTTAAACTAAAAAATGTGTATAAAACATTATTAATGTTCCCGTGGGCAATGCCCGCCTATGTTTCAATTCTTTTATGGAAGGTCGGAATTTATAATACAGAATTTGGTCTGGCAAACAAAGTGCTTTCAGCGCTTGGGTTTGATAAAGTAAATTATCTGGCTTCTAATGTTCCGGCATTTATTTTCTGCATGGTCTTAAACCTCTGGATGGCACTACCATTTATGATCATGATGTTTGATGGAGCGCTGCAAAGTATAGATAAGAGTTATTATGAGAGTGCGAGAATGGATGGTGCAGGCTTTTGGGTGCAGACCATGAAAATTACGGTTCCGGCTGTAAAAAATATCATGGCGCCGGCAGTTATTATGACGACATTCACAACTTTTAAGCAATTCGATATAATTTATCTTTTGACGCAGCAAAAAGGGGCACTTACAGGTGCAACACTGCAGACAATTATTACTTATGCGCACAAAAACGCATTTGTGTCAAATAATTATGGGCTATCATCTGCGGTATCAATGATAATTTTTATCCTGATAATTGTATTATCCGTATTTACAAACAAGGGCATTAAGGAGGAAGCGTAAATGAATAAAAGAAAGATAAAAAAATATGCAGGACTTACAATATTAAATATTGTATTTATCATTCTTTGTTTTTGTGGACTTGTGCCAATCCTATATGCACTGGCGTTATCATTAAGCAGCCAGACATCTGCATTGTCTTCTGGTTTTGCATTTTTACCGAAAGGACTTACGTTTGAAAATTATCGGAGGATTCTTATGGAGGAGCCGTTTCTACGCTGGTTGTGGAATTCAATTGTATTGGCTGTCGGAACGGTAATTATTGCTATGATGTGTTCCGTAAGTTGCGCATATGTATTCTCAAGATATCGTTTTAAAGGAAGAATTCAGGCTATACGTGGACTCTTAATATTAAATGCTTTTCCACAGATTTTGACTATGTTTGCTATTTTCCGCCTGTTTAAAACCCTTAATCTGCTAAACAATAGATTTGGTTTGATTTTGATTTATGCAGGAACAATGTGTATTTTTAGTATTCAAAATTTAAAGGGGTATTTTGATACGATACCGGTTGAAATTGAGGAAGCCTCGAAAATAGATGGTGCATCAGAGATGCAGCTTTTATGGAAGATCATTTTACCACTTGCAAAACCGTCTATTATTGTAACTTCTGTAATGGTGCTTATATTTGTATGGAATGAATATCTTTTTGCCACAACTTTTATGTTAAACGAAACAACATATACACTAGCTGGTGGATTGTATCAGTTACAGGCTAATGATTATAGCAGAAGCTGGCCATTATTTACATCAGCTGCGATTTTAGTGTCGATTCCGATTTTGATCGTATTTTTTGTTATCCAAAGGCATATGGTATCAGGATTAACGGCAGGCGGAGTGAAAGGTTAAAGGAGAAGAATATGCAGTTACAGGCAATTACCCATATACCATTGTCAAAAGATGCGTATATGGTAAACGAAAATACAATTGTAATCCGATTAAAAGTGGGGAAAGGCGATATAAAAAGCAGTGATGTTTATTATGGAGATCGGGTTTGTATGTCAGAACCGATCTTGGTTAAGAGAGTAAGCATGAAAAAAATCGCATCAGATGAGTTATTTGATTATTTTGAGGGTGAAATTAAAAGTGAATATACAAGAGTCTGCTATTATTTTCACATAAAGGATATAGAGGGGAAGGAAACATATTATAGTGAGTATGGATTTTCTGAGAAAATGACATGTTGCAGAACTCAATATTTTCAATTTCCATATTTACATAGAAATGACATGATCTGTATACCAAAATGGACAGAAAATATGGTTATGTACCATATTTTTCCGGATAGTTTTGCTGAGAAAAAAAATTACATCTCAGGGCGCAGGAAAGTAATTCAAATTGAAAAAGGTCTTACCAGTGAATCAAAAAATGGAGGGACATTGCGTGGAATCCTCGAAAATTTGGATTATATAGAAGAATTGAATGTAAATTGCCTTTATTTAAATCCTATTTTTAAGGCAGCTTCTTATCACAAATATGACACAATTGATTATATGGAAATAGATCCTTGTTTTGGAACAAAACAAGATTTGAAAGATTTAGTAAATGAGTGTCATAAAAGAGGTATACGGGTTATTTTAGATGGGGTATTTAATCACTGTGGAAGCGGATTTTTGCCATTTTTGGATGTGTTAAAAAATGGAGAAAAATCAGAATATTGTAACTGGTTTTACAAACTAAACTTTCCAGTGGTATATGATACAATACCGAACTATGAAGCATTTGCGTATGTAAAAGAAATGCCAAAGCTGAATACGGGAAATCAGGAGGTGATAGATTATTTTTGTAAGGTAGGCAGATACTGGATCAGAGAAGCAGATATTGATGGATGGCGCCTTGATGTGGCAAATGAAATCAATCATGATTTCTGGAGAGCGTTTAAAAAGGCGGTTAAAGAAGAAAAGGATGATATTTTCCTGATTGGAGAAATTTGGGAAGATTCAACGATATGGTTGATGGGAGATCAGTTCGATTCAACCATGAATTATACATTTTCTTATATATGCAGAGAATTTTTTGCAAAAAAAATAATTTCTGTTTCTCAATTTGATCAGAAGATTCATAGAATGAATCTTCGATATCCAGAAATGGTTACCAGAGCACAAATGAATTTTTTAGATACACACGATGTTTCGCGCTTTTTTAGTGACTGTGCAGGCGATGATAGAAAATTGAGACTGGCAGTACTTTATATGATGTGTGCGGTTGGAATACCATCCGTATTCTATGGTGATGAATGCGGGATAACAGGTATAACAGAACCGGAGTACAGAAAAACTATGCAATGGGGATGTGAAGATTCTTTGATAGAGTTTTATCAAAAATGTATTAAAATCCGTAAAAATTCTAAGGCACTTTGCACAGGAACCTATGAGACGCTGATTTGTGAGGATAAAAATGAAATTTATGGATTTGCCAGAAAAACAAAAGAAGAAACAATTGTTGTTATTATGAACATGGGAGAAAAAGAGCAGAAGATAACAATTCCTGGTGCAAAACATCAATGGCTGGATGCCTTTTCTGATAAAAAACAGGACGGAAATCAAATTGTATGTAAAGGAATGTCAGGAATTATATTAAGAAAAATGTAAATGAAAACAATAAATTGTATTGGTAGGAGATATGTGTATGAATAATAGAAAAATTATACCTATGTTATTTAGTTTATGTGCATTTTCAGCAATTTCTATGATTCCGCAACATGTAGATGCGGCACAGTCCTTGGAAGGGGACAGTATATATCAAATTATGGTAGATCGTTTTTATGATGGAGATTCTAGCAATAATGCAAAAGGAGAAGCATTTCGGAATACAGAAAATACTCAGGATGATTTTCGCTATATGCATGGTGGTGACTGGCAAGGAGTTATAGATAAAATTGATTACATTAAAGGAATGGGGTATACAGCAATTTGGATTTCGCCGGTATCTGATCCTCAACTTTGGGGGATGCCTGACAGCAATGGAAAACAGTGGCCAACAGCTTATCATGGATACAATGTTTATGATCCTAATAGGGCAAATCGTTATTTTGGATGCGAGGATGAACAAAGAAGCAAGGAAAAGCTAAAAGAATTAGTAGATGTTTGCCACGAAAACGGAATAAAGGTAATATTGGATGTTGTGCCTAATCATGTGGGGGACTATTTACAAGGAACAGGTAAAAATGCACATTATATTGATGCGAATGGTTTAAAAAGTGGTACGCAGACCAAACCTGTTTCGCCTTTTGATAACATAGATTGGTACCATAATCTTGGGGATATTGATTTTTCAAATGAACATCCTCATTGTGATGCAACAACATCTATGATTGAAAATCATGATCTGGGCGGACTGGATGATATTGATTTTGATAATTTAGAGGCAAAACAAGCAATGTTCGATTCTATCAAAACATGGTTTGATTATACTGGTGCTGATGCGGCGCGTGTGGACGCAGCAAAATGTATGAAACCAGAGGATATTCATGAATTGCAGGAATATATCGGGGTAACAACATTCGGTGAAAATTTTGATATGTGTCCTGATTATGTTGCAAAATGGGTAGGAGATAATGCTGAGGATGGAATGTTGGATTTCCCATTATTTCAGGCTGTTGTAAATGATTTTGCATATGGAAAAAATTTTGATAATATCGATGAGACATCATTAAAGAAAGTGTTCGACCAGGATATACTGTATGGTAAGGATGTAAATAACATGGTAACATTCATTGATAATCATGACAGGAACAGATTTTTAACTGAGGCTGGCGGGGATGTAAAGAAAATGCAAAATGCATTAACGTTTATTTATTCATGTCGAGGAGTTCCAACGGTATTTCAGGGAACAGAGCAAAATAGAGGAAATGCAAATGGACAGGCTATTAATGGAATTGCTGATACATGGAATCGATGGAGTATGCAGACAAAGGATTATGATGGAAAAGTAATTGCAGATTACTTTAATGAAAATACAGATACTTACAAACTAATTGGACGCCTTAACGAAATAAGACAGCAGTATCAGGCATTGAGAGAAGGAACCCAGCGAGAAATGTGGTCATCTCCACATTATTATGCGTTCTCAAGACGGATGGATGATGGTGAAAACAAAGGGCAGGAAATTATCTGTGCATTCAATAATTCATCAGAGAGTTTAAATGCGAATATGCAGATACGGGCTGAAAGCAGTATTAAGGCAGGAGCAGTTTTGGTAAATGTGAATAATCCAAATGATACCGTAGTAGTTTCTAGTGATAAGCGAGTCAATATCACTGTTGATGGAAATTCAAATAAAATGTATGTATTAAAGGAACAGGGAAACATTGAAAGTGTAAATGTTTCATTTACAATCAAAAATGCGCAGACAACTTGGGGACAAAATGTATATATTGTAGGAAATTGTCCAGAGTTAGGAAACTGGGATCCGGCAAAAGCAGTAGGACCAGGAAGTTGCTCTAATTATCCAACATGGCAGCTTAATGCAACAATTCCAGCGGGAAAAACAATTGAGTTTAAGGCTATAAAAAAGGATGCAGCGGGGAATGTTGTATGGGAAAATGGTAGCAATCATGTCTTTGAGATTGGAGCAAATGATTGTAATTGCACAATAACATGGAATTAAAAATGTAAAAAATAAAAGTCAAAATGTAATTTAATGAAATAGATTACATTTTGACTTTTTGTTATACTATATTTGTGTGATAAGATTTTATGAGGGTTTGTGTTTGGAGTCTCTAAACAAAAATTTATAATCAGTTATAATAGAAAGGCAGACAAGATGAGTATATTTGATATCATAGGTCCGGTAATGGTAGGACCATCAAGTTCGCATACGGCAGGAGCTGTAAGAATAGGATATATTTGTTATAAACTGATGGGAGAGCCTATTATAAATGCGGATATAGGTTTATATGGCTCTTTTCTTGCAACAGGAACCGGGCATGGAACAGATAAGGCACTGGTAGCAGGACTTCTGGGGATGCTGCCTGATGATATCAGAGTACCGGATAGCTTTAAGATAGCAGATCAGATAGGCATGCGGTACAAATTTCAGGAAGCACATCTTACGCAGGCGCATCCGAATACAGCAGTGCTTGGACTTACAGGAAAAAGCGGCAGAAATCTGGAAGTGGTGGCTGAATCAGTTGGGGGTGGAAGGATACATATCCGCAAAATTGATGGACTGGATGCTAATTTTGCAGGTGACTATCCGACAATAATCATTCACAATACAGATGAGCCGGGGCATATTGCCTCAATGACTGAGGTGCTCAGGAAATTCAATATAAACATTGCAACAATGCAGTTATACAGAGCCTGTCCGGGAGGAATGGCAGTGACAGTGATAGAATGTGATCAGGAGGTTCCGGACGAAGCGCTTAAGATACTAAACAGTGAAAAAGGGATACTAAAAGTTACTTATCTTAGCCTTGAATAGTTCGTGAATTGTATTTAATCTGGAATTAATATTAAAAATAAAAATTATATGATGATATAATAAAAGGAGAAAATATGGCATTTACAGCGATTTCAGATATATTGAAATATAAAGAAGAAAACAATTGTAAATTCTGGGAAGCAATTGTACAACAGGAAGCAAAAGACTCTCTTGTAGACGAAAAGACAGTCATAGATAAAATGACAAAAATGTATCATGTCATGAAAGAGGCTGATGCCTCATATGATGGGGCTCTTATGTCAAACAGTGGGCTTTCAGGTGGAAATGGGCTTAAGATGCAAAATTATGCTGATCCAAATGGGAAATCAAAGAATAAGGCATTGTGCGGGGAATTTGGTTCACATGTTATGGCAAGTGCAATAAAAATGGCAGAAAACAATGCATGTATGAAAAGGATAGTTGCATCTCCGACAGCCGGATCATGTGGTGTTGTTCCAGCTGTACTTTTAAATTATGAGAAAATGGAAAATATGCCGGAGCAGACTATGGTTGAGGCGCTTATAGTGGCGGCTGGAATAGGAAATGTAATAGCAGAAAGAGCAAGCATTGCGGGTGCTGCCGGAGGGTGCCAGGCAGAAATAGGCACGTCAAGCTCGATGGCAGCAGGAGCTTTAGCATATCTTCGGGGCGGCGATGGATATATAGCGGATGCAGCGGCACTTGCAATGAAAAATATGCTCGGTCTTGTGTGTGACCCGGTCGGAGGTCTTGTGGAGGTGCCATGTGTAAAAAGAAATGCGGCAGGTGCGATGAACGCACTGTGTGCAGCGGATATGGCACTTGCAGGAATAAAAAGTGCGATAGATGTGGACAAGGTATATGATGCCATGCGCCAGATCGGTGAGATGATGGATAAAGATTTAAAAGAAACAGGAAAGGCAGGGCTGGCTCAGGTTGCAGAACAATGATCTTATTATAATGGACATGGAGGGGGCGGAAAAATTTCTGCAGGAAAATCCGGCATGGAATGAATACGCAAAGCTTATCCATGAACCAAAGCATTATTTTACAAAGGCAGAAATAATATCAGAGGGGATAATAGGCGAACTTATATTTAATGATCCTGATACTGTACGCCATGAAAGATGTGTTTTTATATATTTTATAGGCAGGAGCCAGCTTGTTATTGTGGATTTAAATGATGAAGCAAAAGTGGCCAAAAGGATTTTAAATGTAATGCAAAAAGAAGAAAAAGAGCTCACACCGGTAAGACTTTTTGTCCAGCTTCTCGATTATACTGTGAAAAATGAGATGGAGCATCTGCAGAAAATAGAATCAGCATGTTACAGACTTGAGGAGGAGCTTGTAAAAGAACAGCATATAAATAATCCTACAAAAGATATTGCACATTACAGAAAAACACTTTTAAATAAAAACTTCAGATATCAGCAGCTTGGAGACATGATGGACACGATGTGTGAGAACCCGTTTGATATTTTTACGGATACAGAGAAGATATCATTTCAGAGATTCGGAAACAAAATGGACAGGCTGAGCCAGCAGACACAGCTTCTGCGTGAATATCTTGTGCAGATACGGCAGATGTACGAACAACATATTGATGTGGAGCACAATAAGACAATGCAGATGCTTACTGTTGTGACGACACTTTTTCTTCCACTGACACTTCTTGCGGGATGGTACGGCATGAATTTTAAATATATGCCGGAGCTGGATAATAAATATGCATATTTTATAATAATAGTCTTGTGCATGATCCTTGTAATGGGAGAGCTTATATTTTTTAAGAAGAAAGGATTGATCGGCAGAGGTGGGAAAAATGTCAAAAATCAATATAAAAATACAAAAAAAGATAAAAGCAGTATTGACGAACAGGCTGATTAATGGTAAAACATCTTATAAATGCAGTTAATATATAGGTTTATATTTTTGATTACTGCTTATAAAACAAAAGATTCGATATGAAGTTTGCAGGAAAATGGCTAAGCCTGCCGAAGGAGTAACACTCTCAGGTGCCGGAGATCCGGTGCAACTGTAAATGGATCGACTCTCTGGAGACGCCCGGTAGATAGTAATCCGGGGGCCGAAGGTGCAACATACTATAATGTATGAATCTCTCAGGCAACAGGACAGAGAAGATAATAGGTTATAGTATCTTCAGGCTCATGTGTGATGTGATTCATGCATGGGCTTTTTTTATATTATTGTAGCTTTCAAAAAATTTAAAGCCGCTTAGAAGAATGTCTGCACCGGTAATATTTCAAATAATTATGAGAGGCAGGAAAAAAGAATGTGGAAAACAATCAATGACATTCTGAATAGTATTGACAACTTTGTGTGGGGAGTGCCGCTTATGGTGCTTATCATAGCAGGAGGAATCCTTCTTACGGTAAGACTTGGAGTTTTACAGGTAAGAAAACTACCGCTAGCTCTAAAATGGATGATAAAAAACGAGGAAGAGGGCGAAGGAGAGATAACAAGTTTTGCTGCCCTTTGTACAGCACTCAGTGCGACTATCGGAACAGGAAATATCGTTGGAGTAGCAACTGCTGTATGTACCGGAGGTCCGGGAGCCTTGTTCTGGATGGTAGCCGCAGCCTTCTTTGGTATGGCTACTAAATATTCAGAAGGTCTTCTGGCAGTAAAATACCGTGTGGTAGCAAAAGACGGACACAGCCTTGGCGGCCCATTTTATTATATAGAGCAGGGTATGGGCGCAAAATGGAAATGGCTCGCAAAAATATTTGCGTTTTTCGGAGTATGTGTAGGTCTTTTCGGAATCGGTACATTCAGCCAGGTAAACGGCATAGCGAGTGCAATTAATGGATTTTTTGATGCAGATAATTCAAATTGTGTGAATATACCATTTTTAGGACAGTATTCATGGTCTGTAGTAGTTGCATCACTCATACTTGCATTTTGTGTTGCAGCAGTCCTTATAGGTGGCGTAAAAAGAATTGCAAGTGTAAGTCAGGTAGTAGTTCCTTTTATGGCAATAATATATGTGATATTTGTTGCAATTCTTGTTATCACAAATATCACAGAGGTTCCGGCAGCATTTAAAACAATAATCGAAGCTGCATTTTCTCCAAAAGCAGTTACAGGCGGTGCGGTTGGAAGTATGTTTGTTGCAATGCAAAAAGGTGTTGCGCGTGGAATTTTCTCAAACGAGGCAGGACTTGGAAGTGCCCCTATCGCAGCCGCCGCTGCACAGACAAAAGAGCCTGTCAGACAGGGACTTGTGAGCATGACAGGAACATTTATAGACACGATAGTAATATGTACGCTTACAGGACTTTCTATAGTGATAACAGGTGCATGGAAGGTTGATGGATTAGAGGGAGTCGAGGTCACGACATATGCATTCCAGAACGGACTTCCATTCCCGGCAGAGGTATCATCTTTTATACTGATGCTGTGTCTGGTGTTCTTTGCATTTACGACGATACTCGGCTGGGATTATTACAGTGAGAGATGTCTTGAATACTTAAGCGGTGGAAAAATGAAAAGTGTAAAAGTGTTCAGATGGATATATATTTTTGCTGTATTTATCGGACCATACATGACAGTAAGTGCAGTGTGGACAATTGCCGATATATTTAATGGTCTTATGGCGCTGCCAAATATGATAGCCCTTTTTGCACTCAGTGGTGTTGTTGCAAAAGAGACAAAAAAATTCTTTGAAAAACATAATAAAAACAAATACGAATAATAAAAATCCCGTCAGAAAATATAAATGGCGGGATTTTTTTAATAAAGTAAATTTGGGGATTGATAAAGTGAATTTTTCTGTAAATATAGTCGTTTTATCCTAGACTATATAAAATTTTTGAATTATAATAATGTGATTAAAGGATACAGACCACAGTGGGGTATGGTCCGTGATCATTAATGGAGTATATGGCATTATCAATGAAATACATTGATGATTTTCACAGCAGAATTATAAATAATAGCAGGATTTAAGATAACAAATGGGGGACAACACAAATGAAAAAGGTAGCTCTTCTTGCTGATGGATGGAGAAGACTTGTAACATATTCCTGGGTGGATGGGATAATGAAAGGTGCCCGGGAGGCCGGAGAAGAAATATGTCTGGATTATTACAGCACAAATGGAACATGGAGTCATGATAAGAAATTTAACGATGGCGAATATGCACTCTACGATCTGCCGGATTTAAATACATATGATGGAATCGTATTTGACTGTACCAATACAATTTCAAAAGAACAGATCGATCACATAGTAAGTAAGCTAAAAAATCTAAAGGTTCCGGTAGTCAGTATCGGTTATGATATGGAGGGTTTTTATTATGTAGGAAATCATAATAAAAAACTATTCAGGGAAGTACTTGATCATCTGTATTATAAGCATAACTGCCGAAGCTTTGTTTTTGCAGGGGGACCGGATTTTCATTACGAAAATAAAATGAGGTTTGAGGCATTTAAAGAAGCCATGGCAGATTATAATATTCCGCTTACAGATGATATGTATATGTTTGGCGACTTTGATTTTGGAACAGGTGTAAGATACATTAAAGAATGGCATGACAAAAAGTATCCGCTTCCGGGAGCATTCGTATGTGCAAATGATAACATTGCTGCCGGGATGTGTTCTATGGCAGCAAAGCTTGGATATAAAATACCACAGGATTTTATGGTCACAGGCTTTGATAACCTTGACAAGGCTGCATATTATAATCCGCAGATCACAACAGTAGAGAGTAACAGGGGAAACATTGGGAAAACGGCGATAAAGATACTGTCTGATCTATGGGCAGGAAAAGAAGTAAAAAATGATCATTTCCTTATCTCAGAGGTTATTCCGGCAGAAAGCTGCGGGTGCTCGAACACAGGGAGGGTGGATTACAGAAATTACATTAAATGGCAGATAGAGTATTCGGTAAAGACTGATGGCGAGGATGAAGATGTCATGATCCTCCAGAATAATATTGAGGAATGTGAAAATTATGAAGAATTATGCAGGCGTTTCTCAGACTACATACAGACACTGGACTGTGATGGAATATATTTCGTTATAGATAAAGAACTTGATGATCCAACAATTGACGGACAGATTTCCAAAAGGGAGTATGATACAGAAAATGAGATAGTTGCCTTTGCGAATGAAAAAGCAAAGGGGGATATAAATGTAAGGACTGTTAAAGAACTAAAGCAATATATGCAGACCATTGACCGGAGCACAGTTTATATGTATTGTTCACTGCATTTCAGGGATGTAGTAGTAGGGTATACAATTCTTAAAAATCCAAGATTTTTATACAGCAATCCGGCTTTCTTTGATATACACTCTGTTTTCATAAAAAAGCTTGAAAACTTATATAAGCAGAAAATATTGGAAAATACTAATAAAAAACTTCTGGATCTGTACAATAAAGATGCGCTTACAGGGCTTTATAACAGAGTCGCATGTAATGAGATGGTTGTGCCACAATATGAGGAGCTTAAAGAACAGAACCGGGGATGCACGATGATGTTTTTCGACCTCGATGACTTTAAGTTTATAAATGATACAAAAGGTCATAAATATGGCGATAAAGTAATAAAAAAGATAGCAGATATAATTGACGGGTGTAAACCGGACAATGCACTGGTGTATCGTTTTGGCGGTGATGAATTCATAGTATTTGTGCCGGAGATCAATGTCGAAAAGACAGACCTATTTCTGGATACAGTGAAAAAACTTCTAAAAAATGAAAACGTAAATGCAAGCTGTGGAACTGTGTATACAGATCCTGGCAGTGGAAAGTCTTTTGATGATTATCTTGCGATTGCAGATAAGAAAATGTATGAATGTAAGGAAGCCAATAAAATAAATAAATCGCGTGGGTTCTTGAAGGGCGTGGATATATCGTCAATTTTGGAACTGATGGATAAAGGTGCGGCATTTTTTGATAATAAAGGAAGAAACCGCCGTGTATTTGACATACTTAAAGAAAATAATATTAATTCTGTCAGGCTAAGGATATGGAATGATCCAGCATCTGTTCCGGAGGCAGGAGGATATTGCGATCTGCGGCATACGCTTGATCTTGCAAGGGTAATAAAAAATTATGGGATGCACTTCGTCCTTGATTTCCATTACTCAGATTTCTGGGCTGATCCGGGACAACAGAAAAAACCCGCAGCATGGGAAAAACTGGACTTTGAACAGCTAAAGAAGGCGGTATATGATTACACATCAGAAGTGATCCTTGCATTAAAGGAGATAGGATGCACACCGGACATGGTCCAGGTTGGAAATGAGATACGAAGCGGGATGCTGTTCCCGGATGGAGAGGTACCGGATTACAAGCAGCTTGCACAGCTTGTAAATCAGGGAATACGTGCAGTCAGGGACACTGCTCCTTATACCGAAGTTATGATACATCTTGATCAGGGCGGCAGATATTATTATCTGAAGGAATGGTTTGATGCAATGTTTGATGCAGGAATGGAGCCGATCGATGCTATTGGAATTTCGTTTTATTCGTTCTGGCATGGAACATATAAGGATCTTCTTGATACGATGAAAAAGCTGATCGAAAGATACAAACTGCCTGTTTATGTAGTTGAAACGGCGCATCCATGGCGCCATTGTGAAAACGAGCATGTGTCAAGGGAGCTTATGGATACTGCGGGGCTTCCGGCAGGAAAAGAGCAGCAGAAGCAGGCAATGCAGATAATTATGCAGATTGCTGCGGAGGCATCAAAGGGTACAGGGAAAACAGGTGTGTACTATTGGGAGCCTGTATGTGCCCCGGGAAGGGGATTTGGAACCTGGAATGAGAACATGGGTATGTTTGATGAAAACTGTGTGCAGCTTCCGGCATGGAAAGCAATAAGAGACTTTGATCCAAAGAATCCGCCTATTGAAGATCTGGATTCATGTATAAGAAAAATTTATGAATATGATGATTCCAAAAAAATTCTGTCAGGAGAAAACCTTATTCCAAACGGAAACTTTGAAAAGGGATCAGAAGGCTGGTGGATTTCGAAAAAACCGGATGATGTGATCGTCAGGACAGAAGATGAAGGTTTATTTATATCATCGGATAAGAACTTTGAATTTTCTATTGAAAAGCAGATATATATAAAGCAAAAAGGAAAATATCGTCTGGATGTGGATTACAGAGGAACAAACACGACCGGAGTTGAGATAATACTTTTTATCAGTCAGATTTCATCCGGTGGTGAGAAACAAAAGCAAAAGAATATATATCCATCAGATGTAAGGTTTGTGACACATTCGATAGAGGAAGTTATGCTTGAAGCAGGACATGTAAAGATTGGGATAAAGATGCATACACCACCTGTTTTTGGAAGGATAGCAAGGTTTTCTCTTACAAAATCATAAAAGCAAAATGAATATTTTTCCGGTGCTTTCACATACTAGATCCAAAGCCGGCTGGCAGTAAAATATGACTTTGGAGGAAAGATGGATGAAAGCTACAGGACTTACAAGGCGGGTTGATTCCCTTGGACGGGTTGTGATACCTAAAGAACTTAGAAAAGTGCTCCGAATACAGGAGGGAAGTCCTTTAGAAATATATACAGATGGTGATGAGGGTATTATTTTAAAAAAATATTCTCCTATAGGCGGGCTTCGCAGCATATCGCAGTCGTATGCGGAAAGTCTGGCGCAGGCATCTGGACTTCTTGTATGTATCGCTGACCGCGATGAGATAATTGCGGCAGCAGGCAGGAGAAAAAAGGAATATGAGGGAAAGCGGCCATCAAGCCAGCTTGACCGGATCATGGAAAACAGAATGTGTGGTAATTTCAGTAAAAATGATGAAAATCTGATACAGATCACTTCAGACGATACCTGTGATTATTACGGACAGACGATAGCCACTATAGTAAATGATGGTGACTGTGCAGGAGCGGTTGTTATGTGTGCAGGAGAAGAGAAAGAATTTCAAGGCGAGGTGGCAGGAAAACTTGTGAAAACAGCGGCAGATTTTCTGTCTAAACAAATAGGTTGAAGACATTTTTTAAAGGAGAACTTATTATATCTTTATAATAGGTACTCCTTAATTTTGTATTAAATTTAAATTAAATACATTATCAATTTTTTGATTTTACACGAAAAGTATTGTATAGTATGAAATGAAGTTATACATATAATTTTAGGAGGACAAAATGGCAAAGAAGAAAAAGAAGAAAAAGCAGCACCGCTTTTTCTGGTTTATGATAAAATTCCAGATTTTCCTCATGATCATAGTTTTAGGTGGACTGGGATACTATTTCTTCGGTGGATATGCAGGACAGGTTCAAAAGCTAAGAAGCGAGGCTGTAGAACTGGTAAAACAGTCAGATAAAAATACCTTTGTACCTGCCAGAACCAGCCTGCTCTACGATACGAATGGTACGCTTATATCTGAGACAGCATCTGAAAAAGACGCAGAATATGTTAAATATGAGGATATACCGGCAAACTTTGTTACGGCTATGGTTAGTATTGAGGATAAAAAGTTTTACAGTCATAATGGTGTAGACTATAAAGCCATAATCCGGGCGGCCAAAGCTATAATTCAGGATGGAAAGGTAAGTCAGGGTGGAAGCACGATAACGATGCAGCTTGCGAGGAATATATACCTTGATACCGGAAAAACATGGCAGCGTAAAGTAAAGGAAATCTTTATTGCAATGCAGCTTGAGAAGAAATACAGTAAAAACGATATTATGGAGTTTTATCTCAATAATATATATTTTGCTAATGGATATTATGGAATCGAGGCGGCATGCCATGGATATTTTAACTGTGAATTAAAGGATCTGGATCTTTCACAGACAGCATTTTTATGCTCCATTCCCAATAGTCCTACTTACTATGATCCTATAGTAAATCAGGATCACACAATAAAGAGGCGTAATCTTATACTTAAGAATATGCGTGAGGATGGAAAAATCACACAGGCTGAGTATGAAAAGGCGGTAAGCGAGGAAATCGTGCTGAATGTTTCCAAATCAGATGATACCGTAAAGAATAACTATGTAGACACATATGCATACTTTTGTGCTACAGAGGCTCTGATGGAGAACGAAGGCTTTAAATTCAAATATTATTTTGATTCGACGGATGATGAAAAAAAATATGATGAATCATATGATGAGCTTTATTCATACTGCCAGAAAAAACTATATTCAGAAGGATACAAAATATATACATCAATAGACCTTGATAAGCAGGAAAAATTGCAGGATTCTGTGGATACGGCACTGGCTGACTTTACCGACGTGACGGATGATGGAATGTATAAGCTGCAGGGTGCGGCGGTTTCCATCGATAACTCAAACGGATATGTGGTTGCTATAGTAGGAGGACGCAGTCAGGACTTTACGAACCATACTTTAAACAGGGCATTCCAAAGCCACAGACAGCCAGGAAGTTCAATAAAACCGCTTATAGTCTATACTCCGGCATTTGAAAACGGTTATACACCGGATTCGGTGGTTGATGACCATAAATTTGATGGAGGACCATCAAACGCAGGAGACACATATCATGGAGATGTCACAATTCGTTATGCGGTCGAACAGTCATTAAACACTGTTGCATGGCAGGTATACGAGGATGTTACACCAGAAACAGGGCTTAAATATTTAAAGAATATGAATTTTACGAATATAGTCGATTCTGATTACACGATTGCCACGGCACTCGGTGGATTTACAACGGGAACATCGCCGCTTGAGATGGCATCGGCATATGCAACACTTGAAAATGATGGATTATATCGTAAACCTACATGTGTTACATCAATAGTTGATGGAAATGAGAACATTGTATATACATCTTCACCTGTTGAAACTGTTATATACAAAGAAACAGCGTCAAGGATGATGACTGATGTCCTTACCGGTGTTATGGCGGACGGAACAGGAAGAAAAGCAAAGCTCGAAAATGATATGCCATGTGCAGGTAAAACAGGAACAACAAACGATAAAAAGGATGGTTGGTTCTGTGGATATACAAGATACTATACAACAAGTGTCTGGGTGGGCTGCGATATGCCTGAGTCAGTAAGCAGTCTTACCGGAAGCTCATATCCGGCACAGATATGGAAGCAGTACATGGATGATATACATGATGGTCTTACGCCGCTTGATTTTCTGCCGTATGCACAGATGTCACAGGATTATTCTGATAATGATGACAGCACATACGAAGAAAATGCACAGGAATTGCAGGATGAGCAGACGCCTGATGATGGAGCTGCGGCACAGACACCTGATGCCGCTACAGGAAATGGTGCAACAACAGATCAAAGCCAGCAGACCACTCCTGATCAGAGTACGACAGGAACAACGACTCCGTCCGGAAATACAAATACTACAGATACAACTGGCGGAAATACAGGAGAAGCTGGTGGAAATGCAGGAACGACCGGTGGAAATACAGGAGCAGCAACAGATAATACTACACCGGGGGATACAACAAACAGCGGCACCGGTAATACAACTGGTGGAAATGCTGCGGATGCAACTGGCGCAGATACAACAGATACAACCGGTGGCAACACCGGCGATACGACAGGTGGGAACACTGACAGTACAACCGGAGGAGGCGCCGGAAATACAGGAGATAATACTGGCGGAAATACCGGCGCCGACACCGGAAATACAGGTGACGGCAGCAGTCCGGCAGATCAGACAACACCATAGTGTAAGGTAAATACACTTGCCTATGTAAATGGCATGTCACAAAAAATAAATATTTATAAGCCGGCAGGCCTGCGGAAACGCAGGTCTGTTTTTGTGTGCAGGAATCATTCTGTAACTTATTGTACAACAAAAGTAAGCGCACTCTTTATTTGAAGTCTGACAAAAAGGTTTGAAAAGGAAATATTTTGACTTGACAAGTATTTTTGTTGTGATATACTTTGAACATCAAATGTTTTGATGTGCTAAATATTTGAAACACCAAACATTTCTAAAACAAGAATAAAGGAGAAAATTACTATGTTTGAAAAAATTAAAGAAATCGTAGCAGATCAGTTAGGAATTGATGCGGAGGACATTAAATTAGAGTCAAATTTCAAAGAGGATTTAGAGGCTGATTCCCTTGATCTTTTCGAGCTTGTTATGTCACTTGAGGAGGAGTATGGAGTGGAAATTCCTTCAGAGGATCTTGAAAAGATCGAAACTGTAAATGATATTATAGAGTATTTAAAAGCTAAAGGTGTTGAGGCGTAAAATGGAAACGAGAGTAACAAAGCTTCTGGGAATTGAATATCCCATAATCCAGGGAGGAATGGCATGGGTTGCAACACACGAACTGGCCAGTGCTGTTTCAAATGCCGGAGGTCTTGGTATTATTGGTGCCGGAGGCGCACCGGCTTCATGGGTAAGGGAACAGATACAGGCAGCGAAAAAAGAAACAGATAAGCCGTTTGGAGTAAATTTAATGCTCATGAATCCTGAAGCCGATGAAATAGCAAGGATAATAGCAGAGGAAAAAGTGAAGGTTGTGACAACCGGAGCAGGGAATCCCGCAAAATACATGCAGATGTGGAAGGAAGCCGGAGTTATAGTTATTCCTGTAGTTGCAAGTGTTGCGCTTGCAAAGCTTATGGAAAGAGGTGGCGCATCTGCAGTTGTAGCAGAGGGAATGGAATCGGGAGGACACATAGGTTCACAAACTACTATGACGCTTGTTCCGCAGGTTGTTGATGCAGTGGAAATTCCTGTTATAGCTGCAGGAGGAATCGCAGATAACAGAGGATTTAATGCAGCGATGGCACTTGGTGCGGAAGCCGTTCAGATGGGAACACGCTTTGTCACAGCAAAGGAGTCGATCGTTCATGAGAATTATAAGCAGAAAATCATAAAGGCGAAGGATATCGATTCACAGGTAACCGGAACAAGTACCGGACATCCGATCCGTGTTCTCAGAAATAAGATGACAAGGGAATATCTCAAAAAAGAAAAAGAGGGAGCCGGACTTGAAGAACTGGAAAAGATGACTCTTGGAGCACTCAGAAAAGCTGTAGTGGAGGGAGACGTTACATATGGCAGTGTCATGGCAGGTCAGATAGCAGGCCTCATAAAAAAAGAAGAGACATGCGAAGAAATATTGAAAGATGTTGCAGGGATTAAATAAGTAAAGGACTAGATAAAAGGAGAAACTGGAAAATGGGCAAGAGAGTATTTATGTTCCCGGGACAGGGTTCACAATATGTTGGAATGGGCAAAGGATTTTATGACTCAATGCCACAGGTAAAAGAAATTTTTGAACTTGCAAGTGAAAAATCAGGACTTGACATTCCAAATCTTTGTTTTACAGAAAACGATAAATTAAACATAACAGAGTACACACAGATCTGCATGCTTACAGTAGAAGCTGCACTTTATAAGGCGCTTGTAGATAAAGGAATAACACCTGACGTTACAGCAGGCCTTAGTCTTGGAGAATATGGTGCTCTCATTGCTTCCGGTGCTATGACGATGGAGGACGCATTTGGCGTTGTCAGAAAAAGAGGGATATATATGCAGGAGGCTGTTCCGACAGGGGGAGCAATGACTGCTGTTTTGGGACTTGATCCTGAAAAGATAGAAGAAATATGTAAAGAAACAGCACAGAAAGAAAGTGCTGTTGTATCGATCGCAAATTATAACTGTCCGGGACAGATCGTTATAACCGGACAGAAAGATGCAGTGGATAAGGCGGCAGCAGCATGCAGCGAGGCTGGTTCAAAAAGAGCGGTACCGCTTAAGGTTAGTGGTCCTTTCCATTCAAAAATGTTAGAAGGTGCAGGGGAAAAACTTGGTGAGGCATTAAAGGATGTGGAAATACATGATATAAAAGTGCCTTATATTACAAATGTTACAGCGGATTATGTAGCATCAAAGGATGACGTAAAAGATTATCTGAAACGTCAGGTTTCGTCTTCTGTCCGCTGGCAGCAGACAATTGAGCGCCTTATAGCAGATGGTGCGGACGAATTTATTGAAATCGGACCGGGACGCTCACTAGCTGGATTTATGAGAAAGATAAACAGAGACGTAAAAGTCGTAAATATAGATAAACTGGAGGATTTTGAAAAGTATGTTAACAGGTAAGGTTGCGCTCGTAACAGGAGCCGGCAGGGGAATAGGCAGACAGATAGCACTTACCCTTGCAGCACAGAATGCCTTTGTCATAGTAAATTATAATGGTTCTAAAGATAAGGCAGAGGAAACAGTTTCTGAGATAAAGGCAGCAGGAGGAGATGCGGTTTCATATAAATGTAATGTATCTGATTTCGAAGAGTGCCAGCAGATGATAACAGTCATTATAAAAGAATATAAACATATTGACATCCTCGTAAATAATGCAGGAATTACAAGGGACGGACTTATTATGAAAATGAGTGAGGATGATTATGATGCAGTTCTTGATACCAATTTAAAGGGCACATTTAATACTATACGCCATATGTCGAGATATTTCCTTAAACAAAAATCAGGAAGGATCATCAATATATCGTCTGTTTCGGGAATACTTGGAAATGCCGGACAGGCAAACTACAGTGCAAGCAAGGCGGGAGTTATCGGACTTACGAAAGCGGTTGCCAGGGAACTTGCAAGCCGCGGAATAACAGTGAACGCTGTAGCACCGGGATTTGTTGATACAGATATGACAGATGCACTTTCAGACAGTGCAAAAGAAAATCTTATTTCACAGATTCCGCTCGGAAGAACCGGAAAACCACAGGATATAGCAAACGCAGTATTATTTTTAGCATCAGATGCAGCTGGGTATATAACAGGACAGGTGCTTTCTGTTGACGGAGGAATGGCAATATGAGTAGAAGAGTAGTTGTAACAGGACTTGGAGCAGTGACACCGATCGGACTTAATGTAGATGATTTTTGGGATTCAGTAAAAGCCGGAAAGATCGGATTTGACCGGATAACAAAATTTGACACGACAGATTATAAATGTCATATAGCAGCAGAACTTAAAGATTTTAATCCACAGGATTTCATGGACAGAAAAGCAGCAAAGAGGATGGAGCCTTTTTCACAGTATGCGGTAGCAGCTGCTAAAGAGGCAATCGAGGACAGTGGACTTGATATTTCAAAAGAAGACCCATACATGGTAGGCTGTGCGATCGGTTCGGGAATCGGAAGTCTTCAGGCAATGGAACGTGAAACGCAGAAGCTTCATGAGAAAGGACCGGGAAGGGTAAATCCTCTCCTTGTTCCACTTATGATCTGCAATATGGCAGCAGGAAATGTTTCAATCCAGTTCGGACTCAAAGGAAAGAGTATAAATGATGTTACGGCATGTGCGACAGGAACAAATACTATCGGTGAAGCATACAGAAGTATCCAGTATGGGGAAGCTGATGTGATGGTTGCCGGAGGAACAGAGGGCAGTGTGTGTCCTATAGGAATAGCAGGGTTTACAGCACTTACAGCACTTTCGACAGTAGATGATCCGGCAAAATGTTCACTTCCATTTGATAAAAACAGAAGTGGTTTCGTAATGGGAGAAGGTGCCGGAGTTGTAATCCTTGAGGAGCTTGAGCATGCAAAGGCAAGAGGTGCAAAGATATATGCTGAGGTAGCCGGATACGGATGTTCATCTGATGCATATCATATCACTTCACCACAGGAGGATGGTGCCGGGGCAGCCAGAGCTATGACAAACGCAATGAACGATGCAGGTGTTGTGCCTGCCGATGTGAAATATATTAATGCGCATGGAACAGGAACACATCACAATGATCTGTTCGAGACAAGAGCGATAAAGCTTGCGTTTGGAGATGATGCTGCAGATCTAAAGATCAATTCTACAAAATCAATGATCGGACATCTTCTCGGAGCTGCCGGAGCAGTAGAGTTTATCACATGTGTAAAGGAGATCCAGGATGGATTTATCCATAAAACAGTCGGATACGAGACACCTGATGAAGAGATCGATCTTAATTACTGTAAGGAAAGCTATGAAGAGCCGGTAGAGTATGCACTCAGCAACTCACTTGGGTTCGGAGGGCATAACGCAAGTATTTTGCTGAAAGCATATAAATAAGTCTAAACAGCATGAATTAGTAGAAAGGACATGAGCATATGTCATTATTAAATACACAGCAGATCATGGAAATCCTTCCACATCGCAATCCATTTCTGCTTATAGATACGATTGAGGAACTTGTGCCGGGAGAAAAAGCAGTTGCAAAAAAGAATGTGACTATGAATGAACCATATTTCATGGGACATTTTCCGGGAAACCCGGTCATGCCAGGAGTTCTTATCATTGAAGCACTTGCCCAGACAGGGGCGGTTGCAATCTTGTGTCAGGATGAGTGGAAAGGAAAAACAGCTTATTTTGCAGGAATAAATAATGCAAAGTTTAAGCAGAAGGTTGTGCCGGGAGATACTCTTGAGCTTACGACTGAGATCATAAAAGTAAAAGGCCCTATTGGTGTAGGAAAAGCCGTTGCAAAAGTAAATGGTAAGACAGCCTGCATGGCAGAGCTTACATTTGCAATCGGATAGCTGGTGTAAAAAGGGAGATATCATGAAGTTATTTAAGAATAGAAATAAAGATAAAGAAATCGAGGCAGAGGCTTCTGCTAAATCTGCTGAGAACGTTAATGTTACAGAAGCAGCAGATACTGTGAAAACGCAGACTATACAGGATGAAGCGCCTGAGACTATCGTGTGTCCAAAATGCGGGAAGACTATATTAAAAGATGTAGTAAAAAAACATAAATATGTTTGTTATGAATGTAACCATTATTTCCGTGTGAGAGCAAAAAACAGAATAAGAATGGTTGCGGACAAGGATACATTTGAGCCATGGTTCAGTGAACTTGTAACAGAAAACCCGCTTAATTTCCCTGAATATGAGGAAAAAATTGCAAAGACACAGGAAAAGACCGGACTTACTGAGGGAATTATCGTAGGAAAGGCAAAAATCTATGGAGAAGATACAGTTCTTGGTGTGATAGATTCACGTTTTATGATGGGAAGCATGGGGCACGTTGTCGGTGAGAAGATTACCCGTGCATTTGAAAGAGCTACAGAAGAAAAGCTTCCTGTAATATTATTCTGCTGTTCTGGTGGTGCGAGGATGCAGGAGGGAATCATTTCACTTATGCAGATGGCAAAAACCTCAGCCGCAGCAAAAAAACATTCACAGGCAGGACTCTTATACGTTCCTGTTCTTACAGATCCTACAACCGGAGGCGTCACAGCAAGCTTTGCAATGCTTGGAGATATAATCCTCGCCGAGCCAAAAGCACTTATTGGCTTTGCAGGACCACGAGTTATTGAGCAGACCATAGGACAGAAGCTGCCGGAAGGTTTCCAAAGGGCAGAGTTCCAGCTTGAACACGGATTTGTAGATATGATAGTTGAGCGTGAAAGCTTGAAAATGACGCTCTATAAGATACTCCACATTCATAAGCCGCTTGATGGATATAATAATTTTGATCCACTTCATCAGGATGACAGTTATGAACCGACAGAGCTTATGAAGGAGCGTGAGACAAAAGCAAAGCCATTTAAAGTATGGGATAAAGTAAGCGCAGCAAGGCAGATAAGAAGACTGGCATCTGTTGACTACATTGATTATATTTTTGATGAATTCATGGAGATGCATGGAGACAGATATTTCAGGGATGATCCTGCTATAGTAGGAGGAATTGCGTATCTGGATGGTCAGCCGGTAACTGTGATCGGAGTTCATAAGGGAAAAGATTTGGAGGACTGTGGCAGGAGAAATTATGGAATGCCATCACCGGAAGGCTATAGAAAGGCTTTACGCCTTATGAAGCAGGCTGAAAAATTTAACCGTCCGATAATAACATTTGTAAATACATCAGGTGCTTACCCTGGAATGGAAGCAGAGGAAAATGGACAGGGAGAGGCAATTGCAAGAAATTTATATGAGATGTCAGGAATAAAGGTTCCGATTTTATGTCTTATGATAGGTGAAGGCGGAAGTGGTGGAGCTTTAGCTCTTTCAGTCGGAAATGAAGTCTGGATGATGGAAAATGCTACATATTCTATCCTTTCACCGGAAGGCTTTGCTTCGATCCTTTGGAAGGATGGAAAACGTGCAAAAGAGGCAGCAGAGGTTATGAAGATAACTGCGCACGATTTAAAAGAACTGGATGTCGTTGATGATATTATTCCGGAGTATGGTGGAGCCGATGAGGATGCACTTTCTTCTATCGGAAACTATATGAAAGGAAATATGAAGAAATTTCTTGAAAAAGAGAGTAAGAAAACAAAAGAAGAGTTGGTGGAAGAAAGATATAATCGTTTCCGCAAGTTCTAGAAAGGCTGTATATTATGAAGATAATAGGAACAGGAAGTTCGCTGCCGCAAAAGGTTGTAACTAACGATGACCTTGCGGCGATCATGGACACGTCAGATGAGTGGATAAGTTCAAGAACCGGGATCAGAAAACGCCATATTGCTACAACCGAAACAACAACATCGCTTGCAGTTGAAGCAGTAAAGGCTGCTCTTTCAGATGCCGGAACAGATGGAAGTGAAATCGACCTTATTATAGCGGCGAGCGTTACAGGGGATAAAATAGTACCGTCTCTTGCGTGTCAGATCCAGGCAGAGATCGGGGCAGACAGTGCAGTGGCATTTGATATAAATGCAGCATGTTCGGGATTTTTATTTGCACTTGCAACAGCAGATGCTTATTTTAAGACAGGAAGATTTCATAAAGCAGTTATCTTAGGTGCAGAGGTGCTCTCAAAGATAATGGATTGGAATGATAGAAGTACGTGTGTTCTTTTTGGAGATGGAGCGGGGGCTGCAGTTGTTTCAGATGAAGGGGATTCGTTTAAGGCTTTTGTACAGGGGTCTGACGGAGCAGGTGGAAAAGCACTCGATGCAGATAACCGCCCGGTATTAAATCCGTTTGTCGAAAACAAGGCTGAAAATAAGCCGGGATATGTGACTATGGATGGAAGATCTGTATACAAATTTGCCGTAAAAACTGTGCCGGCTGCGATAAAACAGTTATTGGAAGAAACAGGATGGAACGGAGATGATGTATCACTTTATCTTCTCCATCAGGCAAATATCAGGATAATAGAGTCGGTTGCTAAGAGGCTTAAGCAGCCGATGGAAAAATTTCCTGTAAATTTACAGGAATGTGGTAATATTTCTGCTGCAAGTGTACCGATTTTGCTTGATAAAGTTCGCAAAGATGGTATGATAAAGACCGAGGACAAAATAATTTTATCAGGATTTGGTGCCGGACTTACATGGGGAGCCTGTGCCATAGAATGGTAAGAGGAAGAGGTATATTATGACAGCAGAAGAAACTTTAAACGAATTACTTGTAGGTCTGTTCAAGGATCTTATGGAAATAGAGGCGCGCTGCCTTATTACTGAAGAGTTTTCAGATATTTCAATAAATGATATGCACATAATCGAGGCAATCGGTGTAGATGAACCGAAACGTTCCGGTACGGTTGCAGCTCTGATGTCGATCACGCTTGGAACACTTACGAAGGCGATTGATGGTCTTACGAGAAAGGGCTATGTAAGCAGAATACGAAGTGATGAGGATAAGAGGGTAGTAAAGCTGTCATTAACTGATAAAGGAAAGAGTGCTTTCTATCATCATGAGCAGTTTCATGAGCATATGATAGAACACATAAAAGATGGTATGAATCCTGAAGAATTGAAAGTTTTGGTCAATGCACTTGCAAAATTATCTGATTACTTCAAGGTTGTATATTCAGATGATGAAGAGAATCAATACCAAAACTGGGATAATATAAATGAGGATAATAAGTAAAATGAATAATTTTTATATCAATCCTTCAAAATTTACTTGATTAAAGCAATAAATTTTTATAAAATAAACTTGTTGATGTGAAAAATAATTTTATAAAGGAGATATAAAAATGAGCTATGTTGATGAAGTACTCGCAGTAGTACAGAAGAAAAACGCTGAACAGCCTGAATTCTTACAGGCAGTAACAGAGGTACTTGATTCTTTAAGACCTGTAATCGAGGCAAATGAGGAGCTTTACAGAAAGAACGCTATCCTCGAGAGAATCACAGAGCCGGATCGTCAGATCATGTTCAGAGTACCATGGGTAGACGACAATGGTCAGGTACAGGTAAACAGAGGTTTCCGTGTACAGTTTAATAATGCGATCGGACCTTACAAGGGAGGACTCAGACTTCACCCTTCAGTAAACCTTGGAATCATCAAATTCTTAGGATTTGAGCAGATCTTCAAGAACTCTCTTACAACACTTCCAATCGGTGGTGGTAAAGGTGGTTCTGATTTTGATCCTAAGGGCAAATCAGACAGAGAGATCATGGCATTCTGCCAGAGCTTCATGACAGAGCTTTCTAAATATATCGGAGCAGATGTTGATGTTCCTGCCGGAGATATCGGAACAGGTGCAAGAGAGATCGGCTTCATGTTTGGTCAGTACAAGAGGATCCGTGGATCATTCGAGGGAGTTCTCACAGGTAAGGGACTTACATATGGTGGATCACTTGCCCGTACACAGGCTACAGGATATGGTCTGTTATACCTTACAAACGCATTATGGAAAGACAACGGACTTGACTTAAACGGAAAGACAGCAGCAGTTTCAGGTTCAGGAAACGTTGCTATCTACGCTATCGAGAAGGCACAGCAGCTCGGTGTCAAGGTTGTTACATGCTCTGATTCTACAGGTTGGATTTATGATCCGGAAGGAATCGATGTTGCACTCCTTAAAGAGGTTAAAGAGGTTAAGCGTGCACGTCTTACAGAGTACGCTGCAGCTAAGTCAAGCGCTGAGTACCATGCAAAAGAGAATGGTGAGCACGGCGTATGGCAGTACAAGGTAGACCTTGCTCTTCCATGTGCTACACAGAACGAGTTAGATCTTGACGATGCAAAAATGCTCGTAGCAAATGGTGTTACATCTGTTACAGAGGGCGCTAACATGCCTACAACTCTTGAGGCTACAAAATACCTTCAGGAGAACGGAGTACTCTTCGTAGGTGGTAAAGCTGCCAATGCAGGTGGTGTTGCTACATCAGCACTTGAGATGAGCCAGAACTCTGAGAGACTTTCATGGACATTCGAAGAGGTTGACGGAAAGCTCAAAGGAATCATGGAGACAATCTACGCTAATATCTCAGATGCTGCTAAGAGATATGATGCAACAGTTGGTGGAAAGACTGACTATGTTGCAGGTGCAAATATCGCAGGTTTTGAAAAAGTTGTAGACGCTATGTTAGCTCAGGGTGTCTGCTAATTAATAGTTATTCGAAATAAGTTACCCCACATGTTGCGGAAACCCGCAAACATGTGGGGTTTTTTTGATCTTTTAATTGAAGATGATTGTATGAAGATTCATAAAATTTTTTATGGACATATAAAAAACAGAGAAGTATAATAGTACTAAACAACTACTTATACAGGAATCACTAGAGAATGGAGGATCTAGAAATGAGTATCAAAGAACGTCAGCAAAAAGAAAAAAATCATATAACACTTGTACTTGGAATAATTATCATTGGATATTCGACGATTTTAGCGTTACTCGGCCTCGTTGACAAAACCGCAGACCTGTCTATAGTTATACCACGTGCTATTGTAAGTGTAATAATATTCATAGCATTTATTATGTGTTATTTCAAATTCAAAAATATAGAAAAGAACAGCTATGTGTGCATGGCTGTATGCTGTTAGAGTATGCTGTTACGATTCTGACACAGAGACATACATATACGTATGCACTTGTATTCCCGATAATGCTTAGTGCAATCGTTTATATGAGCGTAAAGCTTACGCAGATAGTTATGGTTGTCAGTGTTTTACTTAACATCATAGTCGGAATCAAAAACTTTATGTTATATCCGGGGGTTCTGGATCAATGCCTTATGCAGATTGTATATACTATCCTCTTCTGCATAGCTACATGTATAGTTGTAAAAGTCTTGTCAACACATACAGATGAGAACCATGATGAAATAGTACGTCAGATGGAAAACCAGAGCAATATTGCCGAACAGATTAAAAATGACACACAGGAGCTTATAAATAATCTTGACGAAGCTAAGGAAAAGGCGGGCAGCCTTACAGAGAGTATGGATGGCACAAAAAATTCTGTAAGTGAAATTGCAGAAAGCGTAAAATGTACGGCTGAGGCTATCGAAACACAGACAGAAAAAACAAATGACATACAGGTAAATATAGATAATGCCGAAAAACAGACTAATGAAATGAAAGAAAGCGCTGCGCAGTCAAAGAAAGCTATTGTGGAAGGCGTTGATCTGATACTTTCACTTAGGGATAAAGCAGTAAAAACCTCAGAAGTAACACGCCAGACAAAGGATAATACTGCGGAACTTGATGACAGCATAAAGGAAGTTGAATCAATAATAGCAACGATTCTAGGAATTTCACAACAGACAAATTTGTTGTCCCTTAATGCATCAATTGAGGCTGCAAGAGCAGGGGAAGCAGGAAAGGGCTTTGCGGTTGTAGCTGATGAGATCCGAAATCTTTCAGATGAAACAAAAGCTGCCACAGAGCAGATCACAAAGATAATTGAGAAGCTTACAGAAAAAGTATCCGAGGCATCAGATAATATGGAAAAATCTGCAACATTTGTTGAAGAACAGAATGAGATGATAGATAATACAAAAAGTGTATTTGATTCTGTCATAGAAAAGACAGATTTTCTGTATGAAACAATCGAGAATCTTTCCGGTGCGATCGATGAAATACTTACATCTAACAGCCATATAACAGATAGCATAACTAATCTTTCAGCGACAAGTGAGGAGGTTGCAGCCTCGTCTGAGAACTGTAATCAGATATGTCAGGAAAGCATGGATGCTCTTTCAGATATGAATGTTATCCTCAACAAAATTTTTACGATAACAAATGATCTAAAGAAGATCGTATAAACATATTGACAATAAACAACGCAATGTCTATACTAGATCTTAGTTAATAATTTAATAAATCTTCAGGGCAGGGTGTGATTCCCTACCGGTGGTATAGCCCACGAGCCGCAAGGCATGATTCGGTGAGACTCCGAAGCCGACAGTAAAGTCTGGATGAAAGAAGAAATGGTATTTTGATATATGGTATGTTTTACATAACATGATATGTCAATATGAATAACAGATATTTACTCTGGAGTGTATGATACATTCCAGAGTTTTTTGTTTAAAAGACATTATATATTTTCAATTAAGAAAAGCCCCGGACAGTTATAGTTTGGGGCTTTTGATCATTCAATTCTATTTTGGGAGGCTGAATTATGGATGACAAAGATTATATGAAAAGGGCACTTGAGCTTGCAAAAAAAGGTGAAGGGTTTGTATCACCTAATCCCATGGTAGGTGCAGTCATTGTTAAAGATGGCGAAATCATTGCAGAGGGATGGCATGAAAAATATGGAGATCTTCATGCAGAAAGAAATGCATTAAAACATTGTACGCAGTCTGCAGAGGGAGCTGATATGTATGTCACGCTTGAGCCATGCTGTCATTATGGAAAGCAGCCGCCGTGTGTAAATGCGATAATTGAGGCAAAGATAAAGCGTGTGATTGTCGGATCAGGTGATCCTAATCCGCTTGTTGCAGGAAAAGGAATACAGATTCTTAGGGAACACGGAATAGAAGTTGTCGAAAATGTACTAAAAGATGAATGCGATAAATTAAATGAAATATTTATGTATTACATACAGCATAAAAGACCATTTGTGGCGATGAAATACGCCATGACAATGGATGGAAAGATAGCCACATATAAAGGGCTTTCAAAGTGGATAACAGGTGAAAAAGCAAGGGAACATGTTCATAAGCTGCGTCACAGATACAAAGCAATAATGGCAGGAATAGGGACCGTGCTTGCGGATGATCCTCTTCTTACGTGCAGGATTGAGGATGGTATAGATCCGGTAAGGATAATATGTGACAGTGATCTTCGCATACCATTGGATTCACAGATAGTAAAAACTGCAAAAGATGTTCCTACAATAGTAGTATACTGCGAAGATAATAAGGCTGGGCTTTTGGACAAGATCGAAAAATTAAAGGCAAATGGAGTTGAGACATTATGCATCGGGAAAAAGGACGGACACATAGACCTTAATGAACTGATGTATGAGCTTGGTAAAAGAGATATTGACAGTATTCTGCTTGAGGGCGGAGGAACACTTAACTGGTCAGCACTCGATAGCGGAATAGTAAATAAAGTATATGCATACATAGCTCCAAAGTTATTCGGTGGGAAAGAAGCGAAAACTCCGATAGAGGGGCGTGGAACAGATTGTCCGCAGAATGCGGCTTTGCTTAAAAATGGAAAAGTTATGATGCTGGGCGATGATCTGCTTATAGAGAGTGAGGTTTTAAATAATGTTTACGGGAATAGTTGAAGAAATAGGAAAGATAGAATCAATATCCCGCGGTAGAAATTCAGCGGTTTTGACGATATCAGCAGAAAAAGTCCTGCGTGGGACAAAGATAGGAGACAGCATAGCTGTAAATGGAATATGTCTTACGGTTACAAAGCTTATGAATAATGCATTTCAGGCTGATGTCATGCATGAAACACTTAGCCGCTCATCGCTTGCTGAAGCAGTAAAAGGATCAGAAGTAAATCTGGAACGTGCAATGGCAGCAGATGGCAGATTCGGAGGACATATCGTTGCAGGACATGTGGACGGAACTGGAACGATAGCAGGAAAGAAAAAAGATGACAATGCCATCTGGTACAAAATAGAAGCATCTCCACATATCATGCGGTATGTCGTTGAAAAAGGTTCAATAACGGTTGATGGGATAAGCCTTACAGTTGCAAAGGTAGAAGATAATAATTTCTCCATATCAGCAATCCCACATACTGTAAGCCAGACAGTATTAAAGGACAGAAAAGAAGGCGATATAGTAAATCTTGAAAACGATATTATAGGAAAATACGTCGAAAAGCTGTTGTATGTGCAGGATGAAGAAACTAACGGGCTGATAGGAGCAAGGCAAAAAGATAATACAAAGAAAAGTACGATAACAAAAGATTTTCTGGCGAAATATGGATATTAGTGATTGCCGGCAAATATAAAAAAGGAGATAGAAGAGGATTATGGAATTTAATACAGTAGAAGAAGCTTTAGAGGAGCTTAGAAACGGAAAGATAATACTTGTAACAGATGATGAAGACAGGGAAAACGAGGGTGATTTTATCTGTGCAGCGGAATTTGCGACAACAGAGAATATTAACTTTATGGCTATGCACGGAAAAGGGCTTATATGTATGCCAATGTCTGAGAAATATGTAAAAAAACTCAGATTTCCGCAGATGGTACAGGAAAATACAGATAATCATGAGACAGCATTTACAGTTTCGATCGATCATGTATCTACAACAACTGGGATATCTGCTGCAGAAAGATCGATCACTGCAATGAAATGTGTTGAAGATAATGCAAAACCTGAAGATTTCAGAAGACCGGGACATATGTTTCCTCTTCTTTCGAAGAAAAATGGTGTACTTGAGAGAAACGGACATACGGAAGCAACTGTAGATCTATGCCGGCTGGCGGGACTAAAGGAATGTGGTCTTTGCTGTGAGATAATGCGTGAAGACGGAACGATGATGAGAACACCGGAGCTTATGGAGCTTGCAGAAAAATGGAATATAAAGTTTATAACAATATCAGCATTACAGGAATACAGAAAAATACATGAAAAGCTGGTAGATCAGGTGACAAAAGTAAATATGCCTACAAAATATGGCGACTTCAAAGCCTATGGTTTTGTAAACAGGTTAAATGGGGAGCATCATGTAGCGCTTGTAAAGGGTGAGATAGGAGACGGCAACGATGTATTATGCCGTGTGCATTCGGAATGTCTGACAGGTGACACATTTGGTTCATTAAGATGCGATTGTGGACAACAGTTTGCAGCAGCAATGACGCAGATCGAAAAAGAAGGACGAGGAATACTTCTATATATGAGACAGGAAGGACGAGGAATCGGACTTATCAATAAATTGAGGGCTTATGAGCTTCAGGAACAGGGAATGGATACGCTGGAAGCAAATCTTGCATTAGGCTTTGCCGGTGATGAAAGAGAATACTACATAGGGGCACAGATTCTTAGGGAACTTGGAGTAAAGAGCCTTAGACTTCTCACAAATAACCCGGATAAAGTATATCAGCTGTCTGAGTTTGGAATGGAAATAACACAGAGGGTTCCGATCCAGATGAATGCGACTGCGCATGATCTGTTTTATCTGAAAACAAAGCAGAACCGTATGGGACATATACTCTCATACTAAAATATATAAAATTTTCATAATTGTTCTGTATTGGACAGTTACAAATTTTCCCTATTCATATGGGAAGAAATCAAGATAATAAAGGAGAATAAAAATGAGCACATTTGAAGGAAAAATGACACAGGATGGAATCAAAGTAGGAATCGTGGTAGCAAGGTTTAACGAATTTATCACATCAAAACTCTTAGGCGGCGCAATGGACGGACTTTTAAGACATGATGTAAAAGAGCAGGATATTGATGTAGCATGGGTTCCGGGAGCATTCGAGATTCCTCTTATCGCAAAGAAAATGGCAAAAAGCGGTAAATATGACGCCGTGATCTGCCTTGGAGCGGTAATAAGAGGGGCAACAAGCCATTATGATTATGTATGTAATGAAGTATCAAAGGGAATTGCCACAGTATCGCTTGAGAGTGAAATACCGGTAATGTTTGGAGTTGTGACAACAGAAAACATCGAGCAGGCGATCGAGAGAGCTGGCACAAAGGCTGGAAATAAAGGATATGACTGCGCACTCGGTGCAATCGAAATGGTAAATCTCATAAAAAAGATCGGATAAAACAAAATATATATAAGATGAAAGTCAGACGAAAGAAAGCAAGATAAAATGAAAGTTATATAAGCTATATAAAAAAGACATCATGTCTTCCGGGACATGATGTCTTTGGTTTATTATACAGTAAAATTAATTTGCTGATACAAATTCTGCCTTATAAATAAGAGTTCCGTCTGCATCATAATACTCAGCTACAACTTTTACAGGAGATACTTCGACATATGGAGCAAGTCCGTCTGCAACACCCTGCATAGTTGTTTTCTGGGCATCCATTGCTGTCTCAAGAGCTGATTTGGCATCTTCAAGAGAAGTAGTATCGCCTACAACCTGTGTAGAATATGTGTACTTATAAGTAAGAGTATCACCCTCACCTATGATTTCCATGTTCATTCCTGAACCCTGCATAGCATCAACAAGCTGGTCTAAAGAAGCTTTAACTGTTGGATCATTGACATAAGCTTCCATATCAGAAAATGTTCCTGTTACAGCAGCGTTATCCATGTCAGCAAGCTCGCTATCAGCTTCATCAACTTCTGATTCGAGAATAGTTTCTTCTTCTTCAGAGGCATCCTTTTTAGTATCTGTTGTGTCTTTTTTGTCAGAAGAAGCCTCAGTCTTTTTGTCAGATTCTTTGCTGGAATCACTTCCGCATCCTGCGAAAACTGAGCATGCTAATGCAGCTGAAAGTAAAAGTGTAAGTAGTTTCTTTTTCATAATAAATTCCCTTTCTTTTTATAATTTTTTTTACAAAAAGATTTTAACTGTTAAAAAACGTAAAGTCAAGTATATATATATATAAAATCTTAATATTTGCAAGGAAAAATCCGATATAGTATAATAAGCCTAATAATAAAGAAAACGGAGAATTTAAAATTGATAGATATACATTGCCATATGCTCTACGGTGTTGATGATGGAGCAAAAACAATAGACGAATCCGTAGGAATGTTGAAGATCGCACATGAGCAGGGTATAGAAGCGGTAATACTCACACCCCACCTGCGTCATGGAATGTTCTCACATCCGCTTGATAAAATCGAGGAACATTATAAAAAGTTAAAGCCATATGCAGATGAGTGTGGAATAGATCTAAGACTAGGAACGGAATATCATGTGGCATCAGATATAGTGGAATCGTTTAAAAGTGGAAGGTGCCACACACTTGCGGATTCACAGTATATACTCACAGAATATTCAAGTGTGAGTGAATTCTCTTTCATGTTAAATATGACAAAAGAGATTATATTTGCAGGATATATTCCGGTTATTGCACATGTAGAAAGATATGGATGTCTTGTGGATGACCCGGATAATGTCGAAGAACTCCGTGGAATGGGGGCATTTATACAGGTAAACGCAGACGCAGTACTTGGAATAGATGGAAGGGGCGCAAAAAAATATACAAGACTTCTACTTAAACGTGGCCTTGTAGACTTTATTGCGAGCGACAGCCATGGAACGAAAACAAGAGCATGCAACATGAAAAAATGCTATGATGTTGTGTCAAAAAAATACGGAAAAGACTATGCCGATAAGATAATGGAAATAAATCCATCAAAGATCATAAACAAAAGGAATTAGCAAATGGAAAGACAAAACGATTTTCAAAATGACGAAATTGAAATAGACTTAAAAGATCTGCTGTTTGAGATACTTATATACTGGAAATGGATAGTGCTTGCAACAATCATAACGGCAGGCATCACGTTTGCTGTCAGCAAGTTTGTAATTATACCACAGTATGAATCAACATCAGAGTTATATGTCTTGTCAAAGAGTACATCAATAACAAGCCTTGCAGATATACAGACAGGAACAAGCCTTACAAACGATTACATAGTAGTAGTAAAGGGGCGTCCGGTTTTAGATCAAGTTATAGAAAATCTTGGAATAAACGAAACATATACATCTCTTGGAAACAAGATAACCCTGGATAATCCATCAAACTCACGTGTTTTAAAGATAACAGTACGTGATAAGGATCCCCAAAGGGCAAAGGTCATAGCTGATGAGATAGCTAATGTAGCATCTGCATATATTGCAGCAAAGATGAATCAGGATCCTCCGACAGTTATCCAGAATGGATATTCAGATGGTGGTCCGGTAAGTCCAAGTATAGGAAAAAATACAGTTATAGGTGCGCTTGGAGGAGCTTTTCTTGCGATTGCAGTTATAGTCATATCATATTTGTTTAATGATACGATCATAGATGCAGATGATGTGGAGAAAAAACTTGGTATGAATGTACTTGGCTCACTGCCGCTTGAAGAAAGTGAAGATGACGGCGAAAAGACCAAAAAGGAACTCACAAAAAAGTCTAAAAAGGCCGGGAAAAGAGGTAGGAAGTAAGAGATGGAATTAGTCAGATTTGGAAAATTAAAAGAACAAAGTTACACCATGAAAGAATCTCTTAGAGCCTTAAAGACCAATATACAGTTTTGTGGTGACGATATACAGACCATACTTATCACAAGTTCAGTTCCAAACGAGGGAAAAAGTACGGTCGCAATGGATCTTGCAAGATCGCTTACAGAATCGGGAAAAAGAGTTTTGTTTATAGATACCGATATGAGAAAGTCTGTTCTGGTCGGAAGACTCAGGGCAAAAACAGCATCCGGAAATGATATATGTGGACTTTCACATTATCTGTCAGGTCAGAAAAAACTTGAGGAGGTACTGTACGGAACAGAGGTTCCGAGACTTTTCATGATATTTGCAGGACCCTCAGTTCCGAACCCGACAGAGATACTTGAAAAGAAATATTTTGAGGAATTGCTTGAATTCGGAAAAGAACACTTTAACTATATCGTGCTTGACTGTGCACCTATAGGAGCAGCGATTGATGCAGCTGTAGTAGCAAAGCATTGTGATGGTGCACTGCTTGTTATTGCACAGGGAATGGCGAGCGCAAGGATGATACAGGGAGTAAAGAAGCAGCTTGAGGCATCAGGTGTCCGTATTCTGGGAGCTGTGCTTAACAAGGTAAAAGCAAAGAAATCAAACCATGAAAAGGGATATTATGGGAATTACTATGGAAGTTATTATGGTAAAGAAGGCAGCTGATCATGAAACAGAAAAAACCATTTACACAGAAACTGAATAATATTTTGTTTTTCCTTCTAGGAATACTTGCTGTAGTTATAGCTGGGGTTATATTTATTAATTTCCAGACAAATGCTACAGGAAGTGAGCAAAAGGATTATGTTGTAAAAGATGATACGCAGGCAGGTGAGACGAAAAAAAGTAACGAATTGTCCTCATCGGTAGAGAAGTGGCAGGAAGGAACCATTACATATAATGAAAAAAAATATGTATACAATACGTCGATCGAGACATATCTGCTTATGGGAATAGACAATGACGAACCTGTGTCAACGGCTAAGGACAGCGTAAGCGGAGGACAGTCTGATGCGATTTTCCTGCTTGTAGCAAATAAAGAGACGCAGCAGATGTCGATCATATCTATAAACAGAAATACAATGACACCGATCGAGATATATGATGAGAACGGAAAAGACCTTGGCGAGATGACAGCCCAGCTCTGCGGTCAGCACGGATTCGGAGACGGAAAGAAATTAAGCTGTTCAAGAACAGTAAATGCAGTGTCAAAGATGTTTTACAATCTGCCGATAAGTGGTTATATGTCTATCAATATGGGAGCGATAGGTGATATAAACGATGCGATCGGAGGGGTTGAAGTAAATGTGCTGCAGGATATAAATGTTCCGGCAAAGGATGTTGACCTGAAAAAGGGACAGACCAAAACATTAAACGGAAATGAGGCATACTGCTATTTAAGGAATAGGGATATAACACAGTTCGAGAGTGCAACAGACAGGCTGCGCCGTCAGGAACAGTACCTGAATGGCTTTATTTCAAAGGCACAGAGCCAGAATCAGGCAAATTCTGCACTTGCGATGGATATATATAATTCGGCAGCAGATTATCTTGTTACAGATATTGATTTTACTGAGCTTGTATCAACACTTATGGGATATGGATATTCGGACGACCGCATGTATACGGTTCCGGGAGAAACAGTAAAAGGTGACAAATACGAAGAATTTAACATAGATAATCAGGCATTTTATGATATGGTCATTCAGATTTTTTACAAAGAAGCCGATAAATAAAACAGATATTAGACACAGTTATTGTGTTTGATATAACCACATGTATTTATTAGGGAAAGGAGGTATGGAACAAATGAAAAAGAAACTCGCAGCCATTTTAGCTGGATTATTGGTTCTTACAATGGGAACAACAGTTTTTGCACAGACAGATGGATCACCATCCGTAGACAGCAAGGCGCAGGAAGCGGAGAAGTATAAGCAGAATATATCTTCGATAGAAATCAGTTCCGGAACTGTTTCTGTCAAGGCAGCAGATCCAAAGGTCATGGACGAGGCAAAAGCTGAGGCTGCAAAAGCAGGAACTGTAGATAACGTTCTTGCAATGGCTGATGTGCATCCTTCAGTTGAAGATGCTTCATCAGGTCTTACAGTTAAGTTCTATATTTCTGGTGTATCAAAGGGAGACAATGTATATGCTCTTCATCAGAAAGCAGATGGAACTTGGGAAGTTTGTAATACTGTAGTTGGAAATGGATATGTAAAGGTTACATTATATTCATTCTCAACAATTGCTATCGTTAAGTATGATGATGGTGCAGTTGTAACACCAACACAGCAGATCAATCCAAAGGATGATACTGATAATGGTAATACAACAAACAACACAACCAATACTACAACAAACAACACAACCAATACAACAACAGGTGACACCGGCAATACAAACAGTACTACAACCAATACTACAGGAGATACAAATAATAATGGTGGCTCTACAAGCACAACAAACAATAATCCTGTAGATAACTCTGTAGGAAATACTACAAATTCTACAACTTATAATACAACAAACAACACAACCAATAATACAATTGGTAATGCCGCTGCATCAGACAATAATGGTGCTGCAGCAGGTGGTGCAGCTGTTACAAGAACAAGCGCTGGTTCTTCGGGTGTTGCAACATCACCTAAAACGGGATCTGGCATCCCGGCCATACCGGTTATTGCATTGCTTGCCCTAATGAGCATTGCAGTATGTACAAAAAAAGCGCATAGCCTTTAATGGAATAAGGGCAGATTCGAATCTTATGTAAGCATGTGGTTGGCTGCTCCTCCAGGAAACTGGAGGTGCAGCCAAATATTTTTTGAGTTGATGTGCGTGTTATTATTTTATATAATAAAGTAATAACACACATATTAAAACGAGGAAGCCAATATGGATAAAATCGAAAAGCAAAAGAATATCTATAAAATATTATGCATAATCTTACTTATAATATTGATCGTTGTGCTTGTGATGTGGGGACATTCAACCCTTGTAGAAAAGAGTGCGGCAAAGACATATGAAAAATTACAGGAATCAGTAAACTCTGATGCTTCTGATACAAAAACGCAGGCAAGTGAGACCGAGCAGCAAAGCACACAGGTATCAGAGAATGCCGGCGATACAGAAACGGACAGTCATAAGGAACAGTACGATATCCCGCAGAAAAATCTGGACTGGGAGGAGCTTGAGGCGGTAAACCCTGATATATATGCATGGATTTATATCCCGAATACAAACATTGATTATCCCGTGCTGCAAAGGAGCGGGGATAATGATTATTATCTTGAACATAATCTTGATGGTTCAAGGGGAAAACCGGGTTGTATATATACCGAGGATTTAAACAGCAAAGAATTTACAGATTACAACACTGTTATATATGGACATAATATGAAATCAGGAGCGATGTTCAGGACACTTCATGATTTCGAAGATAAAAGCTTTTTTGACAATAATCAATATGTCTATATTTATACAAAGGACAGGACGCTCGTATATAAAATATTTGCGGCATACACAAATGATGCAAAGCATATTTTAAACTCTAATGATTTTACATCGGAGCAGGGACTTTCGGATTATCTGGAGAAGGTATTTAAAAAGGCACAGGCAGAGGGATATTTAAGGGATGATGTCGCAGTTACAGGAGAAAATGCGATTCTTACGCTTTCAACCTGTACGACAAGCTCAGACAAACGTTATATAGTTCAGGCGGTATTGGTAAACGAATGAAAACAATTCATGTAGATATTGAAAATACAAATATGATGCAGTCATTTGCAAGCGAGCAGTTTTATGAGACATGGACTGCGTTTATCAGGGAGCTGCTTATCAATGCGATAGATGCATGCAATATGCGTCAGGCACTTGAATGGAGCTGGGGAACAGAGTTTCTCGAGATGGAGCAGGCAGAACAGATAAAAACAGTACGTGAGCCATACGAGCCGCATATAATAATCGCATATCGTTCTGATTCTAGACTTTTTACGATAGAGGATAACGGAATCGGGATAAATGAGTATGATCTTATAAATTATGTTTCACGGATAGGAAAAAGCTATTATACGAGCAAGGATTTTTATGATCAGAGGGTAAGCTATGTCCCGATATCAAAGCATGGGATAGGATTATGCTCATGCTTTATGGCAGCCAGGGCAATTCTTATAGAATCCAAAAAAGACAATATAATAAATACAGCATGGATGGTAAATAACCAGCAGGACTGTTCCCCTATAATGGCAAAGTGGTTTGAGGATAATCCGCAGATAGAATACGTTCCGTCAAAAAAGAAGACATCAGGGACAAGAGTGGCACTTCCACTCAGGCAGAATTATGATCCTTTTATCGACATGGATTTTCTTGTGCAGACAATAAAGCATTTTACCATGTATCAGCCGATCCCTATAACGATTTTATATGATAACAGGAAAGTCGTCCTAAACCAGCCGCATCTGACATGGAGATTCCCACATTCAGAGGTTTTAGGCTCTACTATAATAGAGGTAGATGATGAACTTCTGGAGGGATATATTGCAATATATAATGATGGTCATAAGGATTTTTTTGGAAGATCAGAAATATTCCAGCAGAATATAAGAGTTACCGAAGATGCGCAGTCACTCGGGATCCAGCCTGAGTGGCTTAGGAATTTTACATACCAGCTCAATATAAAAACTAGATTTCTTAATATGAATCTATCAAGATCTACCGCAGCGAGGGATGATAAACTGCTTGAGCTGCGCCAGAGAGTCGGACAGATAATAATAAATCATTTTGGGCGTCAGCCGCTGACACTTGAGCAGTATATGTCGGATGGAAGATATCCGATCGTAGGAACTTATAAGGCAGAGACAGAGCTTGTCAGCCGCGCAGTACAGGTGTGGGTGTATTTAAAAGAACAAGAAGTGGAAGTGCCTGTCAGAACAGTTATAAAAGGGTTTATGGGGCGCAAAATAAATATAGCTTTTATGGCGAAAAGTCTTTTTTATTATTATAAAAAGGGTTATACTTTTGATTATACAAATTTTGCGGCGAAATATGATATGGTCATTTATGAGCATAATATACGTGCTTTTATGCAGTTTATCGCACCTTATGTTACGGATATGCACTATGTAGTGAATGAAGATATCCAGGGGCTGATATACACACATATTTCAGCTGATATGACCGTAGAAAAAGATACAAATCCAAAGAGGGGCAAATACATAACACAGCCGGCAATCCCGGAGGAGCATATGGAATTTTGTCTGGTATCAAATGAGCTGACATCACCGCTTGAGCTTGTGCTGAATCCTGCAAACAGAAATGTCATGCTGCTTGACAGGGCACAGGATCATATAAAGGTCAGAAGGCTTATGGCTGTGATAAAGGAAAACATAAAGCGCAGAATCTTAAATCCAAACAGCAGATGGACGAAAGCTCTTGATTTTGGCGGAGAATATCTCGAGGAATATAAGTCCTTAAAGGCACTCAGCATGCAGTGTGTATGGTGTCTGGAGAAGGATTTTCCAAATGAATTAAATGAACTTGTTGTGACGATCCTTTCACCAAAAGAACTGGCGGATTATGGACTTACAAGTTTGTATTTTACAAAAGATGATTTTATATCATGGTGGATTTCACCGTAGGATTATGCAGGGAGACTTATAATGGAAGTAATGGACTTTAATGAAGATAAGCATAAAGAAATGAATACAGATGGGCAGGAGATGCATAAAAATAATGATAAGAAACCACAGAAAAATTCTCCGCTCAGGGAATTATTCAGCTGGGTATTTACATTTGCAGTTGCGTTTGCGGCAGCACTTCTCATAAAGAATTATGTCATAATAAACGCAAATATCCCGAGTGGTTCAATGGAAAATACTATAATGCCGGGGGATGATGTGATAGGCTTTAGGCTGGCATATAAGTTTTCAGATCCAAAGAGAGGAGATATCGTGATCTTCTGGCCGCCGACAGATTCCAAAGACCCATATATAAAGCGTATAATCGGACTGCCGGGTGAGAAGGTTACTATAGAGCCGGAAGAAAAAGAGGTCGATGGAGCTACGATACAGGTAGGAAAAGTATATATAGACGGCGAGGCATTGGATGAGGATTACCTCAAGCCGGAAGAGTGGGATGCAAGTGTAGGACCATATGAATTTGAAGTCCCGGATAACTGTTATCTTATGATGGGGGATAACAGAAACGGATCAAGTGATGCCAGGGCATGGCTTGAGAAAGGCCTTAATCCATATGTTTCAAAGGATGATATAATAGGAAAGGCTGTATTCAGATATTATCCGTTTAACAGAGTTGGAACAATAGATTAGTCAGTGTATAAACAGGGGGAAAAATGGATAAAACAAAACGGAACATGTATGGAATGTTATGCGGTGTAGCCGGTATAATATTCAATATCATGCTCTTTGCAGGAAAGCTTTTCGCAGGCACGATAAGCGGAGCTATATCAATAACTGCGGATGCGTTTAACAATTTATCGGATGCAGGTTCATCCCTTATTACTCTTGTTGGATTTAAGATGGCATCACAACAGGCAGATGAAAAGCATCCATATGGACATGCCAGAATAGAATATGTAGCAACCTTAGCGGTATCGGCAATCATTCTGATCATGGGATTTGAACTATTCAGGGATTCTGTTGGAAAGATCTTAAATCCATCACAGATAGAATTTTCACCTATAATAATATGGATCCTCATTGGTTCCATAGCAGTCAAATGTATAATGGCGGTTTACAATTTCTATTTCGGCAAAAAGATAGATTCATCCACACTTGATGCAGCAGGCAAGGATAGTCTCTCAGACTGTCTTGCTACATCGGCGGTTCTCATAAGTACGCTTGTGGCACATTATAAGGGAATCCAGCTGGACGGCGTGTGTGGTGTGCTTGTATCAGCATTTATATTTTATTCGGGAATATCTGCGGCAAAAGAGGCGATAGATCCTCTTCTGGGTGAAAAGCCCGAACCGGAGTTCCTGCAGAAAATGATATCTGAGGCAGAGGGATTTAATGAGAATATCCTCGGAATACATGACGTAATGGTCCATGACTATGGACCGGGACACAGGATCATATCATTCCATGCAGAGGTACCGGCCGACAAGGATATGGTGGCAATGCATGATATAATAGATAATCTTGAGAGAAAGCTTGAAAAGGATTTGGAATGTGTGGCAACTATCCATATGGATCCAATAGCTATAAACGACAACGAAGTACAGAAGCTGAAATGTGATATGATAGACATTGTTGTGGATATAGATAAAAGAATTACAATACACGATTTTCGTGTTGTAAAGGGCGATACACATACAAATCTCATATTTGAAGTGCTTGTTCCGTACAAGTTTGATATGCCAAAGGAACAGCTTACAGAACTGATTGAAAAAAAGACAAAAGATAAACTGGGAGAGCAATATTTCACTGTAGTGGAGGTTGACAGGGATAACTATATCCATATTATATGATAATTTCCGGCTGTAATCATTGCTGGTCACACTGTCAGGGGAAAACAGTAACTATATTGTTTGTTAAAAAGTCCAGCATTTAATTTTACATCATGTTATACTAACATTACAAACACGAAAAGGAGAGAGATAAAATGCCTGAAAATAGTAGCTGCAGCAGTTCGGGAAGCTGCACAAAATCAAGCTGTGAGGGCTGTTCATCAAATAAAGGACCTCAGAGTTTTATAGTAGAACAAAATAAATACTCAAATATCAAGCATGTTATAGGAGTAGTAAGCGGAAAGGGTGGAGTAGGAAAATCATTTGTTACTTCATCACTTGCTGTTAATATGGCAAAGCAGGGCTATAAAGTTGGTATCCTTGATGCCGATATCACAGGTCCATCAATTCCAAAAATGTTTGGAGCACATGAGCAGGTTGTCGGTGACGAGAATGGAAATATGATTCCTTTTGAGACACCAGAAGGAATCAAGCTTATATCAGTAAATCTCCTCATGGATGATGAGGAAGCTCCTGTTATTTGGAGAGGACCGGTAATTGCCGGAGTTGTTAAGCAATTCTGGAATGAGACTGTATGGGGTGACATAGATTATATGTTTGTAGATATGCCGCCTGGAACAGGTGATGTTCCGCTTACAGTATTCCAGTCACTTCCTGTAGATGGAATTGTTATTGTCACATCACCACAGGAGCTTGTAAACATGATAGTAAAGAAAGCCTACAACATGGCAGGACTTATGCATGTGCCGGTGCTTGGTATTGTTGAAAACTTTAGCTATCTCAAATGCCCGGACTGTGGCAGAGAGATAAAGTTATTCGGAGAGAGTAACATAGATGAAACTGCAAAAGAACTTGGAGTAGAAGTGCTTGGAAAGCTTCCGCTTGATACTTCATATGCACAGACGGCTGACAAGGGAGAATTTTATACAATAGACAATGATTACCTTGATAAGGCAGTCGAAGTGTTGAAAAATATTTAAAATACAAGATAGAGAGGACAAATTATGGACATTTTATTAGGACAGTACAAAGGTTTAAAAGCTACTATCCCATATATCGCATATACAGATGACGATATTAATTCACAAATTGCCACCCTTTTATCAGGAAACCCTATCAGGGAGAGTAAAAAAGGCCCGGTTGAGATGGGAGATACCGCAGTTATTGATTATGAAGGATTTAAGGATGATGTTCCGTTTGATGGTGGAAAAGCCGAGAAATATCCGCTTGGTATCGGATCAGGAGCATTTATTCCGGGATTTGAGGAACAGATCGTCGGAATGCAGATTGGCGACAGCCGTGACATCAACCTTTCTTTTCCGGAGCAGTACCATGCACCTGATCTTGCAGGAAAAGAGGTTGTATTTAAGGTTAAGCTTCATGATATTTATACAGAAAAACCGGCAGAGTTAAATGATGAGTTTGCTGTTTCACTTGAAATACCGGGAGTATCGAATGTAGATGAGCTAAAAGCACATATAGGAGAATTCCTTGATTATCAGGTTCAGATGAAAAAAGCTGATGCGTCAAGAGAACAGATCTACGACCAGCTTCTTGAAAACTGTTCATGCATCGTGACACCGGAGGCGGTAAGCGCTGCAGTGGAGATGCAGATCCAGCAGATGGCTGCTCAGCTTGCGCAGCAGGGTGTTTCAGTAGAGCAGTATGCCCAGATGACAGGAAAAACAATGGATCAGATGAGGGAAGAGTTAAAGCCATATGCACAGAAACAGGCAAAGCTCGAGGCTATCCTGGATGAGATCATTAAAGTTGAAAATATTACAGTATCTGATGAAGATATGGATGCGCAGTATGAACTTCTGGCACAGAAATACAACCAGCCGGTTGATGTGGTAAAGCAGGTGCTTCCGAAAGCGCAGCTTAAGCCGGATCTTCTTCATATGAAAGCATCACAGCTTATCTTAGATGCTGCTGAGATAATAATGGAAGAAAAATAACAGTTTAAATATTTAATGTTTTATTAAGTATTTGCTGATCCTATTTACAATTAAGCCTTTACGCTTCATAATCTAAAAATGAAGCGTGAAGGCTTTTGTTAAATTATGGTAAAAATAGGTGATATAAGGGCAAAATAACTCAAAAAATGAATTTTGTAAAGATATTTTTATAAAAGATTGCTATTGTTTTTGAAAGCTATTTCCACTATATTATCATAGTAGTAAAAAGGAGGAAAAGATGAAGAAATTTTTTGATGTAATTAAAGAAAAGCTTTTTGTGAAAAAAGATAAGATCCATTCCGAAAAATACTATCGTACAGTTGATTTTTTTAATAAATATTCACTTGTTTTCCACGCATTGATCGCTATGACAATAGTTTTCGCAGTGGAAGTAATATCAAGAAGAAATTTTATTTCAGCATGTAAATTTGTCGATACGCACACACTTGCGTTTATGTATAATTCATTTCTTGTATTTGTTTCGCTTGCACTTGTATATCTGTTCAGAAGAAGGGCATTCGCAAGAGTGATCATTTCGGGATTGTGGATGATACTTGGAATCATTAACGGATGTGTACTCTCAAACAGAGTGACACCTTTTGGATATACAGACTTAAAGTGTATCCCGGAACTTCTGGCAATGGATAACACAAACTATTTTACGGCACAGCAGGCAACGATCGTTGTTATAGGACTTGGTTCATTTGCCCTGTTTCTCATTGCGTTGTTTATAAAAGGACCGAGATATAGTGGAAAAATTCATTTTGCCGGGACATCAGTGGCATTCCTTACGTTATTATTTGTAGCAATTCCTGTTACAACAAATGTAGCACAAAGTACAAATATTGTAGCAAGCTATTACTCAAATATCGCACAGGGATATGATGATTATGGATTTGTATACTCATTCTCGTCTACAGTCGTAGACAGAGGAATGAAAAAACCTGAAAACTATTCAGCAGATGCGATCGAAGGAATCGAGGATAAAGTAAACTCACAGAAACAGACAACTACTGTTGACGGAAAGACAGGACCAAACATTATATGTGTACTTCTTGAGTCTTTCTGTGATCCGGATGAGATAAATTTCCTCAATGTAAATAAAGACCCTATTCCTACATTCCATTCACTTGAGCAGAACTACTCAAGCGGATATCTTACAGTTCCGGTAGTAGGAGCAGGAACAGCAAACACTGAATTTGAGGTGCTTACAGGACTTAGTATGCAGTATTTTGGTACTGGTGAGTACCCATACAAGACTATACTTAAGCAGACAGACTGTGAGAGTATTGCATCGGACCTTTCAAATATTGGATACGCAACACATGTTGTACACAACAATGGAGGAAACTTCTACAGCCGTGCGAACGCATTTTCACAGATGGGATTTGATACATTTACAAGCAAGGAGCTTATGAATATCACTGAGTACACTCCGAATGGAAGCTGGCCAACAGACGATATACTTGTAAATGAGACAATGAAAACATTTGATGCAACACCTGATCAGTCAGATTTTACATATATCATCACAGTCAGCACACATGGTGACTATCCAAAAGAGCCGGTTATCGAAAATCCTGAATTTACGGTTTCAGGTGTGGATGATGAGGGAATGGCAAATGCATGGACATATTATGTAAATCAGCTCAATGCATCAGACAGATTCATCAGCTCACTTATAGATCGTTTAAGCAAGAGGGATGAGGATACGATAGTTGTGATGTTTGGTGATCATCTTCCAACTATGGGACTTAAAGATTCTGATATGAAGTCAGGAGATATCTACAAGACAAAATATATTACATGGAACAACATGGGACTTCCAAAGGAAGACGCAGATCTCTATGCTTATCAGCTTCTTGCAAATACAACTAACAAAGTAGATATTCATGAGGGTACTATCATGAATTATCATCAGACACAGATGGGTACAGCAGATGAGGCATCATATGACGAGGGCTTAGACTTATTACAGTATGATCTTTTATATGGAAAACGTTACAGCTATAATGAAGCTGATCTTTATCCTGCATCTGATCTTGTAATGGGAATCGACAAGGTCACAGTTACAAGTGCTGCAGAGTCGTCTACAGGTGACAGAGTTTATGTATACGGATCAAACTTCACAAATTGGAGCAAGGTATATGTAAACGGCGAAAAAGTAAATACATCATATCTGTCAGCAAGCATGCTTTCTATAGACAGAGCGGATGTTGAGGATGGCGATACAATTACGGTATGTCAGGTAGGATCCAGTGATACAATATTCAGAACATCTGAAAATGAAGTCACATTCCACTCAGAGGGCGCCGGTTCTACAGAATCGGAAAGCAGTGTTGAATAATATATTGTAACAGAATGACTAAATATCAGGAGGACGCACGAAGGTGCGTCTTCTTTTTCATATATGCTTTTATTCCGCAGATTGAATATGGTATTATATAAAAAATGTGTATTGTTACGAAAAAGGAAAACAAATGTATAAGATTTTTTTGGTAGAAGATGATGAGACAATAGCAAAAATGGTTAAGAACCATCTGGAAAAATGGGATTACGAAGTAAGGATCGCACAGAAGTTTGACCGGATAATGGCGGAATTTGCAGATTATGAGCCGCAGCTTGTCCTTATGGATATCGGTCTGCCGTTTTATAATGGCTACCACTGGTGTACACAGATACGGAAAGTATCAAATGTACCGGTCGTATTTTTGTCTTCAGCGGCAGACAATATGAATATTGTGATGGCAGTTACAATGGGGGCGGATGACTTCATAGCAAAGCCGTTTGATATGCAGGTTTTAACTGTAAAAATACAGGCAATATTAAGGCGCAGCTATGACTTTGCAGGGAACAGCAGCGTATTGGAGCACAGGGGAGCAATGCTCAATATATCTGAGGCAGAATTATCATATGAGGGGGAAAGTCTGGAACTTACTAAAAATGAATTAAAGATTTTACAGACCTTGTTCGAAAATAAAGCGTCAATAGTGACAAGGGATACTCTCATGACAAAGCTGTGGGAAAGTGATACATATGTCGATGAAAATACACTATCTGTAAACGTCAACCGGCTCAGAAAGAAGCTTGCATCTATAGGACTTAGCGATTTTATAATTACGAAGAAGGGAATAGGATACAAACTGGGATGAAACTTTTATCGGGATATATAAAAAGAAATCTTATATGGCTTTGTCTTATTTTTCTTATAACTATGCTTCACCTGGGATACATGCTCCTTATAAATGTAAAGAGTGCAGATATAGGATATTCGATCATTCTTGATCTGATGATAACGGCCGTGGTATTTATTATCGGATTTGTGCTGTACGCAAAAAAGGTAAAAAAGCTTGGAAAGATCTTAGAGCATCCGGTTGAGGAACAGAAAGAGCTTCCAGAGCCGGCTGATGACATAGAACTTGCTTACAGCGATATAATTGAAAATCACGATATTGCCAGAAGTGAAGCCGTAAATCATATGCAAAAGCAGCAATCGACAACAAAGGATTATTATGCCCGGTGGGTTCATCAGATAAAAACTCCGATTTCTGCGGCAAGGCTTCTCTTACAGGCACAGAGGGAAATATTGGATGAAATGTCGGATGAGAACGATTGTGGATGTGAGACTAATAGCATTGAAACTAAAAGCATTGAAAATAATAGCGGATCTGATGAAAATTATCTAAGGCTGAGCGATAATATTTCAGAACTTGAGGATGAATTATTTAAGATTGAAGAGTATGTAAACGTTGTCCTGCAATATCAGCGGATAAACATGAGCGGCAGTGATTATGTTATAGAGAGTGCTTCACTTGACACGATAATAAGAACTGTTATAAGAAAATATGCCAAAACCATGATCCGGAAACACATACAGATACAATATGATGGAACTGATCTAAACGTATATACCGATATAAAATGGACAGAATTTGTGCTGGAGCAGATATTATCAAATGCCATAAAATACACAAATAAAGGGATGATCCACATACAGATCGTAAATGAGCCTAACTGGTGTTTTATCAAGGTGATTGACAGCGGAATAGGAATAAAAGCGGAGGATCTGCCGCGTATTTTTGAGAATGGATATACCGGATATAATGGACGCTCACAGAAAAAAGCAACAGGGATAGGGCTTTATCTGTGCAAACAGATACTCGATAAGCTTGGACACAGCATAAGGATAGAATCTGAAATTGGAAAAGGAACCACTGTGTGGATAGGGTATGGAACGAAAGCGGTGGATGTCCGTGACTGACATTACAAAACTGTAATAAAACTTGTAATGAAACTGTAACCTTGGTTTGTTATACTTTTTATAGATAACAGATCAGGGTATTTTTAGCATTAAAGGATAATACAGTTATGAACAGAGAATTACTTAAAATTACAATTGATGGCATAAAAGGAAGAAAAAAGATAAGCATTTTGTTTGTAATTATCTTTACGGTATCGTTTGCGTTTGGCATTATTACACTTTCGATCACGTCAAGTATGAACCAGACAAATGAGCAGTACAGGATGAATACATATGGGGCATGGAGCGGTGCGGTGAAGTTTTCAGAGGATGATCCGGTAAATGCTTATAACGGAAAAGTAATTTTGCCTGAATGGGCGGAAAACTATGGGAGTATCACGATATGTGCAAAGCTCCAGACCGACAGCGGAGACGAATATATCGGAACGATGGATGAGGCGGTAAAAGACGTAGGAAAAATCGAAATGGTCGATGGACGTATGCCGCAGGGGAATGATGAAGTCGCTATGGAGGCAGATGTCTTAAGTGAACTTGGATATGATTATACGCTCGGACAGAAGATCTCGTTTAATGTATCAGGGGAAGTTGAGCCGTCTGAAACAGAAGAACCTGTCAAGGCGGAATGTACATACACGCTTGTCGGCGTGATAAAAGAGTATACAAAACTTTGGAATATAAGCGATGATAACGGATATGAACCACTGCCATCTGCTGTCGTGTCTGATGATGGCGGAATGAAGCTTATGGATTCATTAAAAGCTGGACTGGACGAGCGGCTGAAGGAATCGCCGGGGCAGATGATAGAGTTAAAACCATTTGATAATATATGGTTTCTATCAGGCGGGGAGCTTTATGATTATGAGAAGATTGCGGCAAAACAAAAGGACTATGAGGCATCACTTAAAACATTAGAGGCTGATGGTTATGTAGATGAATATTGGATGAATGATGCGGCTTTTAAGAACAAAGATATGCTTGAATATAATTATATATACACAGCAGTGATATTTGTAGTCATGTTGTTTGCAATAATATGTATGTATTCTATCTATATGCATAGGCAGATACGCCAGACAGCACTTTTTAGAAGTATAGGGATCACAAAAAGGCAGCTTGGCGTGATGACTTTTTACGAAAATATCGTGCTTGGCATACCATCACTTATATGCGGAGCGGCGCTCGGAGCAGCCGGAACATGGCTTATACTTAGATTTGCGCTGGCTGAGAATATAGCAGATGTAAAATTATATATTCCGCATAAACAGCTTCTTGTTATGGCACTTTTGTGGACAGTCGGAATAATGATAGCAAGAATGGCGATAAATATAGCAGCGCTCCGTCAGCCGCTTACAGGGAAAATGTATCCGGTGGGAAAACGTGCAAAGGGCATTATGATTTTAAAGAAAGCCATGATATTACAGCTTTCGGTACTGCTTTGTTTTGTTATGATATTTGGGATATTTGAAAGTCTGTATCCGTACAGTCAGATGGAGCATTGGAATAATCTGCCGTCGTATAAGATATATTCGGGAAATTTAACTGGAACGGATGATATAGAGCAGATAGAAAATATGGATAGCAGCTTTGAAAAACAGCTTACGGCTATACCCGGAATAAGATCAACTGATAAGATGGGGATACTTGAGGCTTATCTGACATTTGAGGATATGTGGGATGACGGACTTGCAGTGGATATTTTAGCGGGGCAGGACAGTGCAGATGACGGAATACAGATAAGCCTTTGTGTGGTGCCTGATGATAAAATAGATGGTGCTGATGTTATCATGACTTTTCCGACAGATATGGATGGAAATATCACATACAACGATAAAAAATATGGGAAACTGGACGAGTATACCGATATATTAGGATCAAAAACTGCCATCGGGATAAAATTAAAAGGGCAGAAGATACTTACAGATAAATTATCCAATGCGTATGAGGCACTTAAAGAACAAAGACTTAATATCGAAAAAATAATTGATATAAAGCAGACGGACAGGCTTCTTGATTCCGGAAGTGGAGAGTTTTATGAGCCATATACGATATTATGTTCACAAAAATACTTAAAGAACCTGTTAAGCAAAGTGGAACCGGGTTATATGTGTAGAACTTATAGAACAGGTGGTCAGGATGAAGAAGAAAAGGATAGCGGTTATAATTTTATGGACGTATACACAAAACCTGACGCAGGATATCTGGCAACAGACTATGCTGTTGCGGGGCAATGCCGCAGGAACGGATTGCAGCTTATAAACAATCGTGAAACCTATTACGCAAATGCACAGCAATATATACAAAATTTTATAATGCTTTTGTGCAGCAGTCTTTGTATAGTTATAGTTCTTATACTTATAACGATAAATATAATCACTTTGCAGATGGAAAACGAGAAAAGAAAATATGAGATACTTAAAAGCATCGGAATGTCAAACCGGCAGATAAAAAGGAAGATATCGGCAGAAGCATTTCTTGGCGCAGTTGTTTCGGCTGTCTTTGGCTGGGGACTATATCTTTTTTACCTTGGAATAAAGAGCGCAGGAACACTGGAGAGATTTTCAGACAAGTTTGTGTCTAACCTGTACGGACTGCGTTCATATGGGTTAAATGCTGTAACGGCAGGTATAGTTACGGCGGCAGGGATACTTACAGTATTTATGGTAAGTTTTGTGATAAGGAGAAAGCAATGGCAGAAATCATAATAGAGGCAGAGGATATTAAAAAGATATTTAAAACTTCATCGGGGGATGTGTGCGCACTAAATGGCATAGATGCTCAATTTGAGAGTGGGCTGTTTTATGCGATAATAGGTAAAAGCGGCTCTGGCAAGTCTACACTTTTACAGATACTTGGAGGACTTGACAGGCCTACCTCCGGAAAAATTTCTATAAACGGGGCAGCTATAGAAGATTACAGTGATGAAAAAATGGCGATATTCAGGCGCAGACATATGGGCTTTGTATTTCAGCAGTTTAATCTATTAGATGAATATACGGTATTAAATAATATACTTATGCCGCTTAAACTGGATGGAAAAAAGCCGGATAAACCATTTCTGGAGGAGATCACAGCTTTGCTTGGAATAGCAGATAAACTTAAAAAATATCCGGGGGAACTGTCTGGAGGACAGCAGCAGCGAGTTGCGATCGCAAGGTCTATAATCGCAAAACCACAGATCATATTTGCCGATGAGCCGACTGGAAATCTGGACAAGAAAACCGGAAATGAGACGATGAAACTTTTGCGTGACTGTGCAAGGCGTTTTGGACAGACACTTATAGTGGTGACGCATGATCTAGACCTGGCGAGGGAGGCTGACCGGATCATACATATCGAGGATGGGGTGGTCATATAAAGAGCGGATTTTATCAGTGCAAGGCAGACAACGATTAATGACAATAAGTTGATAAATGAGAGTGTGGTTTTATACACGGCAAGATGTAGTAATTGCGGCAGCATTGCAAAGGCAGATTGTGAATATACTCCTTGGAATATCGATGCTGAAAAGATCTGCACACACGGATATGCATGGGGAATGGATGTTGACATTTGCCGTGTGAAAAAAGATAATATTTACTGTAAACATTGTGGAAAAACAGATAAAGAGGAAATCGTACAAAAGAAATTTGAATGTCATGGATATAACAGATAGAAAAAATATATTGATAATTGAAGATGATGACAGTGTTGCGGAGGGTCTTGCAGATATATTGGCTGGATACGGATATAACGCACTTAAAAGCAGTAATGCGTCGGACAGTATACAAAAACTTTCGGATAACAGAATAGATCTGATCGTGCTGGACGTGCATCTTGGAGATGAGAACGGATATGAGCTGTGTAAAAAAATCCGAATGGACAGCGATATACCTGTAATTTTCCTTACCGCCTGCAACAGCGAAATGGAGCTTATAAGAGGCTTTCAGTCGGGAGGTGATGATTATGTGACAAAGCCGTTCCGTATGCAGGAACTTCTTGTAAGAATACAGGCATTGCTGCGTCGGACTGCAAGATCTGGGCACGGGAAAAAGATCACCGGAGAATTAGAGTTTGATATAAATAGATGTCACATATTCAAAAATAAAAAGTCTGTAGAACTCAGCACAACTGAATGGAGGATAGCGGCTGTACTTATCGAACATTATCCGACGGCGGTATCCAGAGAGGAGTTGTTGTATCAGGTGTGGGATAAGGATGCAATGTATGTTGAGGAAAATACACTTAATGTAAATATAAGCCGTGTGCGTGAAAAACTTGGAAGGTATGACGGGCAGCAGTATATAGAAACTGTCCGTGGTATCGGATACAGATGGTCGGTGGATGTAAAATGATATATATAATATTAATTTTTGCTGTGGTATGTTTTACCGCAGCAATTGTCATGTTTTATAAACTAAATAAACAGCGGGCGTACATAGAAAGACTGACTGCTGAAATTGATAAATTCATGCATTATCCGAAAGAACAGCTGCCACAGACCCTCGACGAGGGATACATGGCGAATCTGGAAAATACTATTTCGCAGATGGAAAAATATATTTTAAATATGTATGAGGCAAAGAATGTAAGAGAAAAGGAAATAGAAAATTTTGTTGAAAACATGGCTCACCAGATAATGAATGCCATAACAGCACTCCAGATTCAACTTGATATATTGCAGATAAAAGATGATAATAGTATAAAAACAACTGTACAAAAAAGCCAGGCATGTGTTGACAGAATGCATTGGGAGATCGATCGCATACTCCGCTCGAGCCAGCTGGCATCAGGCAAAATTAAAATGATCTATGAGCAGATAGATATGGAAAAGGTCATATCGGACTGCCTTATCAAATTACAGCCCATGATAAAAGAAAAAAATGTTATAATAAAATCAGGATGTCCCAAGGGATTTAAGCTGACAGGCGATGGATTCTGGATCGCAGAGGCATTTGAGAATATAGTAAAAAATGCGGTTGAACACACCAAAATGGGCAGTACAGTAGAAATAACTGTGAAAGACCAGATCAAAGATATATGTATCACGATATCCGATCAGGGAAATGGAATACCAAACGATCGAATAGGAAGCATTTTTGACAGATTCAGCAGATTTGACAATAAAAAACGTGGTTACGGAATTGGTCTTTCGATGGCTAAAGATATAATACAGGCACATCACGGAAGTATACGCATGGAAAACAGAAGAGACATTGACAGCGGAGCTGCAATTACGATAGTACTTCCAGTTTTAGATAGTGAAAATACATACAAATAAATCAGTGAGGTAAAGTTTATGAAGAAAACAAAATTAGTGGCAATAGGAATCTCTGTTCTGATAGGGGCGGTCTGCTTCAGCGGATGTTCCGACAGCTCGGACAGCGGTGCAGCAAATGAATCAACTGTAAAACACGAGTCTAAGCAAAAGAATAAGAAATCAAAAGAAAAAGTAAGCAAAGATAAAAAAGACGATGGTACTGAGTCGCCAGAGGAAAGCTACAATGGGACAGAAAATATAGAAAAAACGGATGATTCTATCGCAGATGAATTGTGGAGCCAGTTAAAGGGTCAGTCATTCTATTTTTCCAGCGGTGCAGGAGCATGGGAAACAGACATGAAATTTGATGACGACGGAAGCTTTTCGGGGTATTACCATGATACGGATGCAGGGGACACAGGCACGAATTATCCTAACGGAACGAGATATGAATGCGAATTCCGGGGCAAGTTTACGGATGTTAAGAAGGTAAATGACTATACATACTGTGTGCAGCTTAAAAACATCGAACAGAAACAGCCAAGTGATAAACAGGAAATAGTTGATGGCGTGAAAATTATATATTCAGATCCATATGGTTTTGAAAATGCGGGAAATTTCTATATTTATCTTCCGGGAACACCTGTAAGTTCTTTACCACAGGGATATTTAAGCTGGGTAAATATGCTTGTGAATAATAAAAACACACTGACATTTTACGGATTATATAATGAGAATGCAGGCGATGGCTTTGCAGGAACGGATACAGGATCGGGCAGTACACCAAATTCTGACAGCACAACGAATTCTGTAACAGATAGCAGCAGTACAACAGGAAATGGGCAGGCATCGGGGATAGATGATGAGCTTAAACAGATCGAAGCGCAGGCTGCGGTGATCGAGGATAAACTGCAGAACGATTCAAGTCTTACACAGTCAGAAATGAATACATTATCCGGAGATCTGTATAAACTGTGGGATGATGAGTTAAATTCAATATGGTCGCGTCTTAAGGATAAGCTGGATGAAAGCACGATGGACCAGCTCACTCAGGAGGAACGTCAGTGGATCTCAGATAAAGATGAACAGGTAGAGGCTGCAGGAAAGGAAGCAGAAGGTGGTTCGCTTCAGCCACTTCTGGAGAATGATGAAGCAGCAGAAATTACAAAAGCGAGGGTGTATGAACTTGCACAGTATCTTAGATAGAAACATTAGTTGCAGTGCTTATCATAAAAATCGTAGGACAATGCTTTTTGGATATATGGTATGATAAACGCTGACTTGAAAAAGTAAATTCCAGTGTAGGGGTAAATTCCACCACGCTTTAAAATCCTTTGATTTTTTAGAATTGTGGGAGGCTAAATCCTTATAAAACTGCTATAATTAG
>ERZ780198.123-NODE-123-length-85801-cov-19.501924_pt1 | contig 85801 bp, 79 predicted proteins | sample MGYA00510979_ERZ780198 | MGnify/ENA primary metagenome ERZ780198 (study PRJEB29588, sample SAMEA2158039) | human gut metagenome | biome: human gut; feature: human-associated habitat; material: faeces | place: Denmark | collected 2008/2010 ...
TTTCTTTGGTCAGCTGTGTAGTATATACTTTAACCCGATTGGTCATTCCAATATGAATTTAACTAATCTTTCTTCTTAATCTTCTTTCCTTTATTCAGTTTTCAGGGTGTTTGAAAGAACACAGAGATGCACCATTAGCTCAGTTGGTAGAGCACCTGACTCTTAATCAGGGTGTCCCGGGTTCGAGCCCCTGATGGTGCACCAAGAGAAGTTGCAGGGGCTAATGAGAGCAAAGACCATTAGCCTTTGTGACGAAAGACAAGGCTCGTTGGTCAAGCGGTTAAGACTCCGGCCTCTCACGCCGGCAACGCGGGTTCGATTCCCGCACGAGTCACCAAAAGGTGATAAGAGCTGAAAAGCTTTTATATACAAAAGAATAGTTGGTGTTGATGACGCTGAGGGTCCACCTGTTCCCATACCGAACACAGAAGTTAAGCTCAGTGGTGCCGAAAATACTTGGCTGGTGACGGCCCGGGAAGATAGGGAGATGCCAACACAAAGCATACACCCAAATGGGTGTTTTGCTCTATATTCCTCCATAGCTCAGTCGGTAGTGGCTGCGTACATTAAAATACCCGACACTATTCACTGGTTTGAGGAAACAACCAAATATGTTGTTTAAGTCCACTACCGGGGACTTAAGTAACAATGAAGATTGCTCTTTGTGCAGTCTTAACAAAAATCTTTGGTGAAACCCAAAGAAAATTGTATATTCCTCCATAGCTCAGTCGGTAGAGCGCATGACTGTTAATCATGATGTCACTGGTTCGAGCCCAGTTGGGGGAGCCACGAAGGCTGTAGAATTTTTTTCTACAGCCTTTTCTTATATCTAAAACTATGGTATTATATATTTGGAGGTGAGTAAAATGCCTGTTCAAGTTGTAGATTTATTTTGTGGAATTGGTGGATTAACTAGAGGATTAATTAATTCTGGATTGGATGTTGTTGCAGGTTTTGATAATGATCCAACATGTGAATTTGCATATACAAAAAATAATCATGTACATTTTCATAAGAGAGATATTAGAGATGTTGCTGGTGAAGATATAAATGCTTGTTATGATGAGGATGTTATTAGAATACTAGTTGGTTGTGCTCCTTGTCAACCTTTTTCAGCTATGAGATTTAAATTGGGAGATCAGAATGTAAATGATGAAAAATACAACTTACTGTCTGAATTTGGACGGGTTATCCAAGAAACAATGCCTACTATTGTGTCTATGGAAAATGTTCCTCAAATACGTGATACAAAAGTGTATGCCGATTTTATTTCTTTACTTCGCAGATTAGATTATTTTACCAATGATAATGTTGTATATTGTCCTGATTATGGAATTTCGCAATCAAGAAGGCGTTTTGTATTGCTTGCTTCCCGTTTGGGTGAAATTGAATTAATACACCCCACTCATAATAGAAAAAATGTAATGGTAAAAAACTATATAAAGGATTTACCACCTGTAGCTGCTGGTGAGGTGTGTCCAGATGACCCTATGCATAGGGCAGCTCATCTTTCTGAAAAAAATTTACGTAGAATTCAAGCTTCTGTCCCTGGAGGCACCTGGAAAGATTGGCCTGAAGAACTTAGATGTGAATGCCATAAAAAGAAAAGTGGTCAAACATACAGTTCGGTCTATGGTCGTATGCGTTGGGATCAAATAGGTCCTACAATTACTACTCAGTTTTATTGTTATGGTACTGGGAGATACGGACATCCCGTTCAGGATAGAGCTCTAACTTTACGTGAGGGAGCTTTGTTGCAGACATTTCCTTCTGATTATGACTTTATTGATCCCAATAGAGTGTTTTCTCTTAGAGATATTGCTAGACACATTGGTAATGCTGTTCCAGTAAGACTTGGTGAAGTTGTTGGGGTGTCGATAATAGAACATTTACAAAATTATGAAATTGAGATAGGGGGATAATTCTATGGACAACAAATTTACCATGTCATTAAGTCTAAATGTATTAAATCACCTTGGAATTAACTTGTATAGTAATATTCCAGCAGTATTATCCGAGATTGTTGCAAACTCGTGGGATGCGGATGCAAGTGTTGTAAATATTTCTATTTTTGATGATAAGATCATTATTGAGGATAATGGTTGTGGTATGGATGCTAATGATATTAATAGTAAATTTCTATATGTAGGACATAGAAAAAGAGAAATAAGCATATGTTCTCCCAAGTATAAAAGAAAATACATGGGTAGAAAGGGTATTGGTAAACTTTCTATGTTTTCAATTGCACAAGAGGTTGATGTGATTTCAAAAAAGAAGTGTGAAGACGGTTCTTATGAAATAAACGGCTTAAGAATGGATAGTAAAAAAATTGAAAAAGCTATAAATGATGAGTTAGATTCAAATAAGTCAAAAGAGTATCATCCTGAAATTTTAAGTGTTAATTTGGATGATATTGATGAGGTCGGAACGAAAATAATTTTGAAGAAATTAAAAAAATCTACATCTTCATTAACGGAAGAGTATATAAAAAAGAGAGTAGCACGACGATTTGGAATTATTGGTTCCGAATTTAATTTTTCAGTTATGGTTAACGGTAACGAAGTTACTATTAGTGATAGAGATTATTTCCATAAACTTAGGTATATTTGGTATTTTGGCGATGAAAGTAAAAATTATTCGGATTATTCAACTAATGCAAAATATAAAGAACTTAGAGCAAATGAAATAGAATGCAGTAATAGAAAATACACTATTTCTGGTTGGATAGGTTCGGTAGAATCATCAGGTGATTTAAAGGATGGAGATGATAATTTAAATAAAATTGTTATTCTTGTGAGAGGTAAACTTGGTCAAGAGGATATTTTAGCCGAATATTCAGAAGGTGGCTTATATTCAAAATACTTAATTGGTGAGATTAATGCTGATTTTTTTGATGACGATGAGCTTGAAGATATGGCTACAAGTAATAGGCAAGAATATAGACATGATGACGAACGGTTTATTGCTTTGAAAGAATTTATATATAGTGAATTAAAATATATACAAGGTAAGTGGACGGAACTTCGTAATGAATCTGGTGAGAGCAAAGCTCTTGAACTTTTGCCAGGTATTGATAATTGGCTTGACGAATTGAGAGGAGATGATAGAAAATATGCCAAAAAGATGTTTGGAAAAATAAACCAGATTGTTGCTGATGATGATAAAAAAAGAGAGATTCTAAAATATAGCGTTTTAGCATTTGAAAAATTAAAATATACAAAACATTTATCTGCTATTGACGAGATAGATGCAGAAAATTTTGAGGTTTTTAAAGATGTTTTTTCTGGATTAGATGAAATTGAGGCAACAATGTATTACCAGATAATTAAGGAACGTATGGAAGTGGTGAAAAAATTTCAGAGTATTACTGATGAAAATGCAATAGAAAAAGTTATTCAACAACATTTATTTAATCATTTATGGCTTTTAGATCCTTCATGGGAAAGGGTAGAAAGTACAGCTTATATGGAAAGCAATGTTATTAATGCACTTAATATAGAAATAGAATCCTTAACGCAGGAAGAGCGTGCTGGTCGATTGGACTTGGGTTATAGACAAAGTGCAGGGAAACATATTATTATTGAATTGAAACGAGCTGATAGAGTTGTAAAAACAGATGAAGTGATAAAACAGGTAAAGAAATATCATGGTGCGTTTACTAAAGTCTTGACAGATACATATGGATATAACTACGCTTTTGAAATATTATTTGTTGTAGGACGTCCTATTGATGGCGATAGTAGTGAGCAAAATAGAAAATTGGTTGATGAGATTTTAAAACCACTAAATGCTCGAATAGTGTTTTATAAAGAACTTATTCACAACGCTTTTAATGCTTATAATGACTATATTCAGGCAAATAAACAATCGCAACCTTTAATTGATATGTTTGCTCAACTGGAAGAATCAATTAATGAATAGTTTTTATACTAAAACATCTATATTTTCTATTGCTCCCGTTTATATCAGATTTAATATACCCTTTTTTGAAAAGATTGGATTTTTCTAATGCATTTAGAATACATTGAATTGTGTTTTGTGGATGTATTTTCATTACACCAGATAAACGAGCACATTCTTCTATTAATTCAATATCTCCGTACCATATATTTTTACGGTTATGTTTTTCCATAATTATAATCATATTTTGCGCAATGTTATTTTTCATAGTGTTCTTCTCAATTACTTTAATTTGTATATTATATTTATGCTGAAATTTGAAAATAATATACATATTAAAAGTGGATTTTTAAAGTCATGTTGATTGTTTTAGTCACTGGTTTAAATTGATTATACTTAACAGAGATTATTATAAGTATGAATTCATAACTTGTTTTTCATTTTATTAAGTTTAAAATCATTTTTACAGAATTAACTAAAAGTTGATTTTGTACTTTAGACCAGTTGGGGAAGCCACGAAGGTTCGTAGAGCAATCTACGGACCTTTTTTCATATAATAAATTAGGAGTTGATTAGAATGGCATATATGACTGATAATGAGTTTCAGGATTTAATGGATGAAGTATTAAGGATTGTAAAGGAATCTGAAAGTAAAGATGAATCTGTTGAAAAATTACAAGGTTTAATCGAAAATAAGAATTCTAAAATCTGATTTTATTTATGAGGTTAAAAAGTATTATTGCAATATAAAGAATAAGTATCGCAAACGGTATGAAAATGCAAGAGCTAATACAGAATAAAAATCAATATTGATATACAGAGTTGAAGTTATAGAAATATAATTTCAACTCTTTTTTTATTGGCAATCGTTTAAATTTTTTGATTAGAACGGTTGCCATTTTTATTTACAAAAAATTGAAAGGAATGATTGATATGTATTTTACCGACACACCTGAACTCAGAAAGTTTGAAAGAGAGATGCGTCAGAAACCTAATTTTGACAGGCGCAATGATGATTGCGATGAAAGTGGTAACAAGAACCCATCTGATAACAAAATTTCAAGTATAAGCAGTAAAACGAAAGATGGAGGTTGATTTTATGACAATAAAAATAAGAAGTCCCGCTCAAAAAAACAATGCTATTAAACAACTAAACTTTTAGGAGATGTTATAACTTGAACGAATATGAAAGACAACGCAGAATAGCTGAAAGCACAAAGAAATTGTATCCGCCGGGAACAAGAATTGAGCTTATCAGTATGAAGGACCCTTACGCACCTGTTCCGGCAGGCACAAGAGGAACAGTAAAATTTGTTGATTCAATGGGAACGATATTCCCCGAGTGGGACAATGGTCGTTCACTTGGAGTCGTTCCCGGAGAGGACTCATTCAGAAAACTCACGCAGGAAGAAATTGAAGCAGAGAAACTATCCGAAACAAAAGTTGAATATGAAACTCCTGATGAGGATAGCGGAATGACTATGAGAATGTGAGGTGAGGTTTAATCAATAAATCTTCGTTTGGATTGAAGATTTATGTCCATCAAATTTTTTGATATGTTTGCTGGCATCGGCGGTTTCCGTTCAGGACTTGAAGCAATAGGCGGTTTTGAGTGCGTCGGATACTGCGAAATCGATAAGTATGCAAAGCAGGCGTATGAAGCAATGTATGATACAGGAGGTGAACTTTACTTTGATGACGCAAGAAAAATTGTACCCGAACAGTTACCCGATTTCGACCTTTTGGTCGGAGGATTTCCCTGTCAGTCTTTCTCAATCGCAGGAGCGAGAAAAGGATTTGATGATACAAGAGGAACACTGTTTTTCGAGATTGCTCGAATTGCTGCCGTTAAAAAACCTAAGTATCTCTTCCTCGAAAATGTTCCCGGTCTGCTTAACCATGACTCAGGCAGGACATTTGAAACAATCCTCCGTACATTGGATGAGTTGGGGTATGATGTGTGCTGGCAGGTACTTAACAGCAAAAATTTTGGAGTTCCCCAGTCACGAAATCGAGTGTTCATTATCGGCTATCTTAGAGGACAATGTGCCGGAGAAGTATTATCTTTCACGCAAACAAGCGGAAAAACTCTTATACAAAGAAAAGCCAACGCAGGGTGAGCGAATCTACTCATCAAAAGGACTAAGCTGTACGCTTACAAGCGGTTCGGGTGGATTCGGTGGTCATAGCGGACTTTATCTTATTGAAGATACTGAAAATTTCGGTTTGCTGATAAAATCTAAAACCAAAGACGGTTATCAGATCGCATATCCCGGCGACAGCATTGATACTGCCTTTTCAGGACAAAATTCAAGGCGTGGCAGAGTAGGAAGTCAGATAGCGCATACTCTGACAACTTCCGTAACTCAGGCATATTATTTCATCGACCTGAACCCCGAACCTAAGCTGACAGAAATTGCAAGGTGCATAACTGCAAGACATGATTCGGGAATCAGTAACCACAAGGCTGAACATTCGGGTGTTTTCGTAGAAAGCACGAATATTGCAGATGATGAAAAATTCGCAGTTGCTTTTGTTGAGCCAAACGGAGAAGTTCATATCGGCAGAATAAGAAAACTTACTCCGAGGGAGTGCTGGAAATTACAAGGCTTCACAGATGATCAGTTTGACAAGGCAAAAGCGACAGGACTATCCGACAGCAGGCTTTACAAGATGGCAGGAAATGCGGTGACAGTAAATGTAATCTCTGAAATCGGGAAGATTATCAAAAAAGTAAACGATAAAAATTAAATAATAACAACTAATATCAATCGTTCCTAACGACTGATATTGGTTTTTATATATAAGCCGTTGGTTGAGTTAAAAGCTTAATCAACGGCTTTTTGTCGTTTCTGGGGCGATTGGTATTCAGAAATGGAGTGATGAATATCAAAACCCCTGTAAGTTGGATGGGTAACAAAACCTCCATACTTCATATTTTGTACGCCCTGTTTCCTCTGAATTACGAAAGGTATATTGAACCTTTCGGAGGTTCGGGTGCGGTGCTTTTAGGCAAGAAAAAGCCTGATAAGTTCGAGGTGTACAACGATTATAACCATAATCTTGTAAACCTTTTTCGCTGTATGCGTGACAGACCTATGGCTTTCATAAAAGAACTCGGATTTTATCCGCTTAATTCAAGGGATGATTTCAATGCAATCAGGGATTTCTTTAGACAGGAAAAGTTTGACGATAAGTACCTTGATGAAGAATTGGAACTGACGAAGATTATACTGCCTGACTTGAAAGCAGAAGAAATCATAGAGCTATATGTCAGAATGAAACAGGACTACGATTTGCGCAGAGCCGTAATGTTTCTTAAACTCTTACGATACAGTTATTCAAGTGGCGGAAAATCATTTGCCTGTCAGCCTTTTTCAGTAATGAGCCTTTTTCAACTGATAGAGCAAGTTGGAAAACGACTTGAAAATACGGTAATCGAAAATCAGGATTTCGAGGTATTAATCAAGCATTATGACAGAGAAAACGCATTTTTCTACTGTGATCCTCCGTACTTCTCAAGCGAGTATGTGTATCAGTGCGGATTCACTTGGAATGACCATATAAGGCTGAAAAACGCACTTGCAAAAGCAAAAGGCAAATGGCTTGTGTCATACAATGATTGTAAGGAAATACGCAATTTGTACAACGGTTGTTCTTTCTTTGATTTTACAAGACTTCACAATATGAAACAGCGAATAAACGCAGGCGAACAATTCCCCGAATTGCTTATCGGCAACTACGATATGTATGAACGGCAGAGAAACAAGCCGTTGCAGTTAAGTCTGCTTAACTTGACAACCGAACAACAAATTGATTTAGAACAAATTTTGAAGGAGTGTATTATTAACAATGGAAAATAGAATTTATGTAAGCATACCGCTTGACGCACTTATTGTATCAGGAATCACATCCGACTGTGCTGTGCAGATTTCAGCTGTGGAAGGAGCAATTCTAATTGAGAGGTGCGATGATGATTGCGAAAATTTTGATGACAAGTGTAATTGTAGCAACTGTATCTGCGATGAGTGCAGAGCAGAGCTTGCGGAAAGCGAGGACGAGTAGTGCTTAAAATATACAGAGTTCTCGGTAAAAAAGGAAGAATTACAATCCCTTTTGTAATCCGTCAGCGAATCGGATTCAGATACAACGATGTTTTATCATTCACCCAGCAGGATGACGGCTCGGTAGTTGTCAGGAGAGAAAAAATCTGCGATAACTGTAACGAACTTGCAGAAGAATTCGAGGAAAATTTCACCCTTGAAGATTTCCTTGACAGCCTGTCCGAGGAAGAACAGAGAGATGCACTTTTACATCTTTCTCTGCTGTGGGCAGAAAAGCAGAAACACTAAATCGGAGGTAAATTTATAATGGCACAGAATACAAATTACAAAGGAACCAAAAACAATAATCAGAAAAAGAAATTGCCGTATATCAAGGTAAGAATTGATAAGCTCGTTGATATTGATAATTGCAACACAAAGGCGTTCGCAAGCGTTACTGTCGGAGGTGCGGTTGCAATTCACGGAATCAGAGTGATGAACTCAAGAAAAGGCTTATTTGTTGCAATGCCTGCAAGTAACTATGTTGATGAAAACGGCGAAACGAAGTTCAGCGAGATTGCTCACCCGATTTCAAAGGAGTCAAGAGATATGCTAAACAGCAAGGTTATGGAAGTGTATCATCAGGCACTTGATGAACAGCAGAGTGAAAAGGAAACCGAGGATATGTCGGAAGATGAATCAGAAAGCTTTACGCAGAGTATGTGATTTTGCCTTGACTTTTACTCTAGACTTATGTATAATATCTTTCAATTTGAATGGTAATTTCGGGAGATAAATAAAATGAAAGTTTTAGTAATGAATTGTAGTCCAGTAAGAAATGGCGCGACTGCTGAAATAGTAAATATTGTTTCAGATTGTTTGAAAGAAAAATATGATGTCAGAAGTATTTGTATTGATGATTTTGATATAAGTTTTTGTAAAGGGTGTAGAAATTGTCATAATACAGCTAAATGTATTCAAGATGATGATGTAGTCAAAATAATTCAACAGTATGAATGGGCAGATATTATTATATCAGTGTCTCCTTCATATTGGGCTGACATTCCGGGACAATTTAAGGCTTTTATTGATAGGTGCACACCTTGGTGTAACACTCATGACCCTCATGCTACCATAAGTAGCGGAAAGAAAGGATATTCAATAGCTTTAAGAACTGGTCCAAGTATGAGAGAATGTAGCCGAGTTATTGAAAGCATCGAACACTTCTATGGACATTTGGAGATTGAGTGTTGCGATAGTTTAGGCTTGTGTTCAGTAGAGTATAAGGAGGCAGTGGAACAAAGAAAGAATGAAATTATAAAGTTTTGCGATAAAATTTAAGAATATGCTCTGGACATTTGAAATTCTTTGGATATACTTGTTGCTTGAAAGGAGCGATGAGAATATGAAAAAGAAAATCGCAATAATGCTGACATTGATTTTAGCAACAGGAACATTCACAGCTTGTACGGCAGAAGAAAAAATGGATAATAGTTCTTTATCACCCACGGTTTCAACTTCCGTGGGTGTTTCTGCATCTGGGAAAAGTTCTGAAATGGCAACAACCGAAACAATGCAATCCACCGAAAAAGCAACCGCTTCAAATGAAACAGAGCCTTCGGAAAAGGATACAAAATCCGAAGAAAAAACCGACAGTGGGCAAAATTCGGCGGTTGTTTCAGCAACGAATCCGATTCAGAAAACGCAAACTGAGGTTCAGAACAACAGCAAGAATACAGTGAATAGTAATCAGTCCGAATCAAAATCGACTACTAAAAAAGAAACTGAAACTCCTACTCAAAAGCCTGCTGTAAAACTGACGCAACCGCCTACCAAAGCAAAAACGGTTGATGTTCATTATGCGGTGAGTGCCTGCATAGCCTACGGTCAGCAGCTTGGAATGAAATATGATTCCTCGCTGAATACAAGCAACGCAAGCTGGTTCTCACCCACAAACGCATCATATTATGATGATACGCAAAGCCTGACGGCAGATTGCTATGGTGATGTTGAGTATGTAGCCTACTACTACCAAAGCAGTGGCATAGCTCCAAGAGACTTATCATTCAATGTAATCGCAGAAAACAACAAAATATATGTAGTCTACTGTTGAAAAAACGATTAAGCAAAGCACTCACTTCATTGTGGGTGCTTATTTTTATGAAAGGAAAATGACAATGAAAATCAATAATATTACACTTTCGGCTCTCCGCCGTATGAACGGCAAGGAAGGACTCATCTTGCAGGGATGCGGCGGTGAAACACAGGAATGGGTGGACGGCATTAATAAAATGCTCACGGACAAAGGAATACTTCTTGACGACACAAAGTTTGAGAATGTTTCTGTGTTCAAGAGTGACGGCGTAACCTATATTCTCTATCCCTTTGAAGATGTCCACCTTGATATCGGTAAGCTGGCAATGTGGAGATTGCAGACACATTCTACCTTTGCAGGAACGTGGCTTAGTGATTATGTGGACAACAAACTCGGAGGTTTCGAACCTAAACAGTCTGATAATATAGATGAAGGGCAGGCGATGAAATTATGATTTACTTTATCTGAAAACGGAATATTTTATTAGCAGGCAGAGTCAAATGACTTTGCCTTATTTTTTATCAAGAAAGGAATCTTTAGAATGAAAGATATTTTAACGAAAAGAAAATTCACAAGATTAACGGCACTTTTGCTTGTGGTTGCCGTAATATTCGGAACAATGTTTGCACTTCCCGTAAGTGCGGCAAGCGGTGATAAGGTTACAATTACTTTCGATTACTGTTATGACAGCACCGGGAACACAATCAAATTTCAGCAGACCACAGTCAGCGACGGATACACGGTCGGCACTCCCGGCGAAGAGCTTTGCAAGATTTTTGCAGACGGCAAAGAAGCCTATTGCATTGAACCCGGTCACACTCTCTATTCAGGCAATACGCTGACCGAGGACGGTTCAACTGTGTGGAAGAATTTAGGTTCTGCAAAGCAGAAAGCAATCAATCTTGCATTGCTTTACGGCAAACCCGGTTCGGGGAAAAGCTTAAGCGGAACAGAAGATCAGAAGTGGGTGGCAACTCAGCTGATAGTATGGGAATTTGTTTCAGGTTGCAGAAGTACCGCCAATGGCTACAAATGCACAAATACAAAGTTCATTGACGGTATCTGTGCGGACGGAGCAAACCCCGGAGTCAAGTCGGTTTACAATGCAATCTCAAAAAGCCTTGTAAATTATTCAACCGTTCCGAGTTTTGCAAGTGCAATCGCTTTAAAGGCTGAAACCTATGAGATGAAATATTCAGACGGAAAGTACACTTTAACACTCACTGACAGCAACAGTATTCTTTCAGATTTCAGCTTAAAGACAACAGGCGGTGTGAGTGCATCTGTATCAGGTAGCAAGCTAACGCTCACCTCCTCAAATCCCGTGAACGATGCAGTAACATTCAACTCTGCAAAATCAATGCCGAGCGTAGGAAATACAACTCTTGTTCCATATGGTGACGCAAGCCTTCAGGATGTAATCACAGGAGTTGAAAATGACGCTGACCCGATAAGAGCATATTTCAAGGTCAAGACAAGCTCGGGCAATCTTAATCTTGTCAAAACCTCCGAGGACGGTAATGTTGCAAATATTGAGTTTACCGTCAAAGGTGATGGTTACAGCCAAACTGTAAAAACCAATTCAAAGGGCGAATTTGAATTAACCGACCTCGTTCCCGGAAGTTACACCGTTACCGAAATTACAGACAGTAAGTACGAAACGCAGAAATCGCAGACCGTTAAGGTTGAAAGCGGTAAAACTGCAACCGTTACCTTTGAGAATATTCTCAAAAAAGGCAGTCTTGAAGTTGTAAAGACAAGTGAGGATAATTTTAACGAGGGTGTAAAATTCCACCTTTACGGAACTTCACTCAGCGGTGCAAGCGTTGATTTGTACGCAACAACAGATGCTGACGGTATTGCAAAATTTGAAAATGTCCTTGTAAGCGGTGACAAGCCATATACGCTTGAAGAAGTTGATACAGCCGACAGATATGTTGTTCCCCAAAAGCAGACTGCACCGATTGAGTGGAACAAGGTAACGCAGAGGTCATTTGACAATGTTTTGAAGAAGTGGAATCTTACCGTTACAAAAACAGATGCTGAAACAAAGACTGCACAGGGTAACGCAACACTTGCAGGAGCAATATACGGCATCTATGACAACGGCAAGCTGGTTGACAAGCACACCACCGATAAAAACGGCAGTTTTACCACTTCATACTATGTTTGCGGAGATAACTGGACTTTAAAAGAAATTGAGCCGAGCGAGGGTTATCTGCTTGACGAAACCGAATATCATATTGGTGCAGAGGCGAAAAAATATACGCTTGAAAACAACAGTATTTCAATGGGTGTTACCGAAGATGTTTTAAAGGGAAAAATCTCTATAATCAAGCATACAGATGACGGCAGTACAAAAATTGAAACACCCGAAAAAGGTGCAGAATTTCAGGTGTATCTGAAATCATCGGGAAGCTATGCGAAAGCAAAGGATTCCGAAAGAGATACTCTTATTTGTGATGAGTACGGCTTTGCAGAAACAAAGGATTTGCCCTACGGCACATATACCGTTCATCAGACAAAAGGCTGGAACGGCACGGAGTTCATATCCGATTTTGATGTGTTTATTTCTGAAAATAATAAGACTTACAAGTACCTCATTAACAATGCTTCACTTGAAAGCTATGTAAAGATAGTAAAGGTTGACAGCGAAACAGGCAAACAGATTCCGTATGCAGGCGCAGGCTTTCAGATTTACGATCCTAACGACAAGCTCGTGACTATGACCTACACCTATCCCGAAGTAACGACTATTGACACCTTCTATACAAATTCTGACGGTTATCTCATCACACCCGAAACCCTTCCCTACGGCAAAGGCTATTCAGCCGTTGAAGTGCAGGCTCCTTACGGATATATCCTCGACAGTACACCTGTATATTTTGATATTACGGCAGAAAACACAAGCGAAGAAAACGGCGTTACAATCGTAAAAGCCGAGAAGAAAAATACTCCGCAGAAAGGTACAATTACCGTAGAAAAAACAGGCGAGATTTTCTCAAATGTAACTGCAGTCGGCGGCGGATATACTGATGAAAACGGAGATGATGTTGCACTTCCGACCATCTATCAGACTGAATATTCTGTAAGCGGTTTGTCAGGTGCAGTATTTGAAATCTATGCTGATGAGGACATTACAACGCCTGACGGTACGGTAAGAATAAAGAAAGACGAGCTTGCCGCAACTCTGAAAACAAACACGAAAGGCACAGCAACAAGCAAACAGCTTTACCTCGGCAATTACCGTGTTGTAGAAACCGTTGCTCCGTATGGAACAGTTATCAATCCCGAACCTCATATGGTTGAACTTACCTACTCAGGACAGAACGAAAAGGTGATTAACACCTCAACCTCATTTACAAACGACAGGCAAAAGGTTGAAATCGACCTTACCAAAATTCTTGAACGGAACGAGAAATTCAGCATCGGCAATAATGGCGAAATCCGCAATGTTTCATTTGGACTTTACGCTGATGAAGATTTAAAAGCCGCAAACGGTACGGTCATTCCGAAGGACGGACTTATTGAAATCATCACCTGTGATAAAAAAGGCAAAGCACAGTTTACAACCGACCTCCCAATCGGAAAATACTATGTTAAGGAAATCAGCACTGACAGCCACTATATCCTCTCCGATAAAAAATACCCTGTTGTGTTTGAATATGCAGGACAGGATACAGCAACTGTTCATATCTCGGTTAATGACGGTGATCCAATCACTAACGATATTATTTATGGCACAATCAAAGGCTTGAAGATGGATCGTGAAACAGGCGAAAATATCGCAGGTGCTTTGTTCGGCTTATTCAGCACTGATGAAACAGAGTTTACAGAAAAAACTGCAATTCTGACAGCTGAATCCAATGAGGAAGGAATCTTCACTTTTGATAATGTGCCTTACGGTGAATATATTGTTCGTGAGTTAAAGCCTGCCGAGGGTTATCTGCCTAATGAAGAAAACTATCAGATAACAATTTCCGTGAATAAGGAAATTATTGAAATAACAGTCGAGAACGATAAAATTCCCGAGTTGAAAACCACTGCAACTATTGACGGCAAAAAGGAAGTCGGCGCAACAGAAGTGTTCACCCTTGAAGATGTTGTCGAGTACAAGCACCTTGTACCCGGGAAAGAGTACACGGTTAAGGGCGTTCTTATGGATAAGGCAACAGGCGAACCGCTGTTAATTGATGAAAAAGAAATCCGTTCGGAAGGCACATTCACACCTGATGAACCAACAGGCGAGGTTATTGTTTCCTTTGAATTTGAGGCAAGATATATCAAGGAAGAAACGAACATTGTTGTTTTTGAAAGTCTTTACAGCGAGGATAAAGAGCTTGCAGTTCACGCAGATATTGAGGACGTTGGTCAGACAGTAATCGTTAAAATTCCGAAAATCGGAACAAAGGCAAGCATTGGCGGCAAAAAGGAATTTACAGCTAACGGCGATATTACTATTGATGATATGGTTTCTTACAAAAACCTCACAGCAGGAAAAGAATACACAATCAGCGGAGTGCTTATGGACAAAGCAACAGGCAAGGCATTTCTTGTTGACGGAGAGGAAATCCGTTCCGAAGTAACATTCACACCCGAAACAGCAGACGGCGAAGTAACAGTATCCTTTACCTTTGACGGCTCTGTAATTAATAAAGACACAGAGATTGTAGTTTTTGAAACTCTTTACCGTGATGAAACGGAAATTGCCGTTCACGCTGACATTGATGACAAGGATCAGACTGTAACAATTCATCCACAGCCCGAACCTGAAAAGCCGCAGACAGGCGACAATTCAAATCTCGGTTTCTGGATTGGTTTAGGTGCAGTTGCGCTTGGCGGTCTTGTTTCTGTGGTTATTATCAAACTCAAGAAGAAAGACGAGGACGATGAATAATGCACAGGGCGTATATCTGTTCACCTTTGGGTGGAAATGTATCTGCAAATATTGAAAACGCAAAACGATATGCCCGATATGCGATAGAGTGCGGTATGGCTCCGTTCATACCGCATTTTTATGCGCTGATTTTGGATGATGACGATGAAGAAGAAAGAAACCTTGGTATGCTTGCCGGACTTTCAATGCTTTGGGTTTGCGATGCGGTCTGGGTTTTCGGTAATGAAATTACCGAGGGTATGAAAACAGAGATTCGCTTCGCCGAAAAGCTGAACATCAAAGTCAGATATATATCGGAGAATGATCTAAGAAAATTGGAGGTAAAAAATGATAAAATCAAGAAAAATTAAGTTGTTGAAGTGGTTGGCAGGAATATCAGTGATACTGTTAATGCTCGGAATATCGGCAGTAACAGTTTTTGCCGCAGGCGATGTGTCATCCGCAATTGAAAGCACATGGAACTCGGCACAAACACAGATTAAAAATGTTGTAAATAATGTTGTGTTCCCTGCTGTAGATATGATTCTAGCTATACTTTTCTTTGTTAAACTCGCAACGGCGTATATGGACTATCGAAAACACGGACAGTTTGAATTCACCGCGCCGGCAATTCTTTTTGGTTGTCTTGTGTTCTCTTTGACTGCACCGCTATACATTTGGACGGTACTCTGATAACAATAAAATCAAGGCTGTTGTGTTGAATCATAACAGCCTTTTGCGAGGTGATTTATATTTTTGATTGGTTAGGTGATTTCATCGGCGGAATCGGCAGTGCCATAGGCGGTGTGTTCGACTTCCTTGGTGAGCAAATCTCAAATGCTATATGGAACACGATGTTACAGTGGTTCTATGAAACGATTTACAACGCTGTTGCCGACTTTTTCACAATGATGGGAAATATGGGCGCAGATGTGTTTGACCTTGAATGGGTGCAGGCGACAATAAATCTGTTTACGCTGTTCGGCTGGGCATTGTTCGTCGCAGGCACGGTCGTTGCCGTATTCGATGTCGCAATAGAATATCAGAACGGCAGAGCGAACATAAAGACGACAGCAATCAATGTGCTTAAAGGTTTCTTTGCCTGTTCGCTGTTCGGCATTGTACCTGTGGAGCTTTACAAATTCTGCATCAGCCTGCAAAACACATTCTCAAAGGATTTGTCGTCCATAATGGCAGGACAGCAAAGTATTGATTTAGCAGGACAAAGCACAAGTGTTTTAGAGGGCAGTTTTGCAGTCGCAAACCAGACAACATTCGGCTTGCTGAATCTATTATGCCTGATAGCCTTTGCTTACTGCGTAATAAAAATCTTTTTTGCGAACATCAAAAGAGGCGGAATTCTGCTCATACAAATGGCAGTAGGTGCGCTGTATATGTTCAGTGTTCCGAGAGGTTATCAGGACGGCTTCAATCAGTGGATGAAACAGATAGTGGCACTTTGTCTGACGGCATTTATGCAGACAACTCTGCTGTTCCTCGGGTTGCTGACATTCCCCGGCAATATGCTTTTGGGACTTGGAATAATGCTTGCATCAAACGAAGTTCCGAGAATTGCACAGCAGTTCGGACTGGATTCATCAGTTAAGGTGAATATGACGAGCATTGTTCACGCAACCACAACTGCAGTGAACCTGACGAGAAGCGTTGCGAGGGCGGCTAAATAACTTAGTGCCAATGTTCTACTCCACTTATGTTGCGTAGAACATTACTGCTTTTTAGCGTAAAATTTCCGCTAAAAAGCAGAGGAGCAATGCTCCTTGGCACAAGTTGCAATCTATCGCAAAGTTCTAATCAAACAAGCTTGTTAGAACTTTGCTCCGATTTAAGACGAAAGGAATTTAAAGATTATGACCACTTATTTATATCCGCAAAACCTAAAAGCCACAGCCAATCTATGGCTGTGGAGCTTACGGGATTTTGCAATTATGAGCATAGCGCTTTTGTTATCAATACTGATACTTGCACAGACGAGAATAATAGTACCTCTTGCGGTAACTCTCTGTTTCGGCTTTTTGTCAATAAGACTGGAAGATACAACAATTCTTGATTTCATACGCTATGCCGTAAAGTATTTTATATCAACTCAACAGATATATTTCTGGGCAGAAAGGGGCAAATAAATGAAGAACAAGCAGAAAAAAACAAAACAAAAAGGTAAATCTGTTCAGGATTTGATGGGCATAAAAACCTTTACGAAAAACGGTTTAAAGGTCGGCAAGGAAGAATTTATTTTCTATATGGTTCAGCCTACAAATATTTCTGTGCTTTCCCACACGAATATCGAAATCAAGGTGCGCCACCTGATGATGGTGCTTTCTGCTGTGCCGGATATTGAGATCACCTGTACCGATTCCTGCGAGTGCTTTGATACAAACAAAAGTTATATCAAGAGCAGGATTGAAGCTGAACAGAATGAAAAGGTCAGAAAAATATTGAATAAGGATTTGAATTTTCTCGACAGTATTCAGACCGAAACTTCAACTGCAAGACAGTTCCTGTTCATTGCAAGGTGTAAATCTTCAAAATCCGAAAATGTTTTGCAGAAAGCAAACAGAGTCGAAAAAATCATATCCGATCAGGGGTTTGAAGTAACCCGAATGAAAAAATCAGACATAAAGCGTTTTCTTGCAATCTATTTTGACGCAAGTATGAACGGCGATTTGATACCCGACTATGACGGCGAACAGTATATTTCGGAGGCAGAAAATGAAGAAGCATAAAGAAAAAATCAAAATAGGAATTGTGATAGGCGTATTTTCTGTTGTTATAATTGCCTGCCTGATTTCAATATTCTCACAGATGTATACAGAGTACAGAGAGAATGAAAGTTTTAAAAACCTTACAGAAATTGTTACTGAGGAATCGACAGGTAATGATACTGAAAAAGAACAATTCATAAATCCAAATTTATTAAAAGTCAGTGATTGTGGTAATGGTGTTCAAGAAGAATCGCTTATGTATTCCTCAACTTATTTTCAGCCGCATTCTGTTTCCGATTTACTGTCGATGAATAGTGAATGCTTCGGCTGGATAAGCATAGCAGGAACAAATATCAATTATCCTGTTATGCACACACAAAGCAATCCGCAGAAGTATCTGAACAAAAACTTTTACAGAGAGTATAGCTATAGCGGTACTCCGTTTCTTGATGCAAGATGTTCAGCCAACAGCACCAATCTCATAATTTACGGACACCATATGAACAACGGCACAATGTTTGCAGACCTCTGTAACTATACTGATTATTCTTACTTCTCGGAACATCCTACAGTTGTGCTTGAAACGAAAGACGGGGTATTTGCTTACTCCGTCTTTTCTGTTATGAAAGTAAAATCCGATGATGTTTGGTACAAATTCACAACAGTTGGAACGGAAAAAAGCTATAACTCAAGAATTGAATATGCAAAAGAGAAATCCATATACGACACAGAAATCACACCTGTTTACGGTCAGCTGATTTTAACGCTTTCAACCTGTTGCGGATACAATCAGGATGACCGCATACTTGTGTTGGCAGTCCGAAATTAAAGGGGGTAAAAATTATGGGACTATTCAATAGAAAACCAAAGGTGCTTACACCCGAGCAGGCAGAAGAAATATACACCAAAGATTTCTTTGATATGATTCTGCCGTCTACCATTAAATTTTTCACCGATTATTACATAGTCGGTGACTCATACCGCAGTGTGTGGGCAGTCAGAGAATATCCGCCGAGCACGGAAGAACAGGCAATATTATCACAGCTTGCAGACAGAAACGGAGTAACGCTACGCATTTACCACAGGCTTGTTGAGAGTGTGGAACAGCGTAAAATTATACAGAATGCAACACGCAAAAACAAGCTCAAATCCAGTGGTAATGATGTGAACGAAACCATTGAAGCACAGGGCAACTTGCAGGATGTTGTCACGCTGATGGCGAACTTACGAAAAAACAAAGAACCGTTATTGCATTGTTCTGTATTCATAGAGCTTAAAGCCAAGAGTAAGCAGAAATTGAAGGAGTTGCAAACCGATATTGCAATGGAGCTGACACGCTCCAAGATTGAAGTGGATAGATTAACGCTAAGGCAGAAAGAAGGCTTCTTGTCGGTGAACCCCATAGGTTCAAATCAGTTCGGAAGTCTATATGAGCGTGTTCTGCCTGCTTCATCTGTTGCAAATCTGTTTCCGTTTAATTTCAGTGGTAAGACAGATCCAAACGGTTTGTATATCGGTCGAGATAAGTACGGCACGAATATCCTTGTTGACTTTGACAGGCGAACAGAGGACAAGACAACGAGCAACATCCTTATTCTCGGAAACAGCGGTCAGGGCAAAAGTTATCTGCTCAAATTGATTTTGACAAACATCCGAGAAAGCGGAAAGAAAATCGTATGCCTTGATCCCGAAGCGGAGTATGAGGATTTGACAAATGCCCTCGGCGGTTGTTACATTGATTTTATGTCGGGCAAATACAAAATCAATCCGTTAGAACCAAAGGATTGGGGTGATGCAAATGAAGAAGTTGACTCCAAAACACCCGAACCGTTCAAGCGTGTTACCCGATTATCACAGCACATTGCGTTCTTGAAAGACTTTTTCAGAACCTACAAGGATTTCACGGACGCACAGCTTGATACAATAGAAATTCTGATTATGAAGCTGTACGCACGATTCGGCATAACCGACACAACTGATTACAGCACAAAGAAACCGTCCGACTTTCCTGTGATGAGTGATTTTTACGACTTGTGTGAGGAAGAATATATGACCTACGACCACAAGCGAAAGTATCTTTATACAGAAGAAATCTTGCAGGAGGTTTGTCTGGGTATTCATAGTATGTGTGTAGGTTCAGAATCAAAGTATTTCAACGGTCACACCAACATTACCGACGACAGTTTCCTCTGTTTCGGGGTTAAGGGATTGCTTGATACTAATAAAAGACTCAAAGATGCAATGCTGTTCAACATTCTTTCCTATATGTCCAACAAGTTATTAGGTGAGGGCAACACCGTTGCATCAATAGACGAGCTATATTTGTTCCTTTCAAATCTCACAGCAATTGAGTATATACGCAACGCAATGAAGCGTGTCCGCAAAAAGGACTCAGCCGTGATTTTAGCCAGTCAGAACATAGACGATTTTCTGATTCCCAGCGTTAAGGAGTACACAAAACCCCTGTTCTCAATTCCTACTCATCACTTCTTATTCTTCCCCGGAAATATTAACCCTAAGGATTTTGAAGATGCCCTAATGGTTGAGCCAAACGAGTATGCCTTAATCAAATTTGGTGAGCGTGGCACTTGTCTGTATAGGTGCGGTAATGAACGCTATTTGCTTCTCGTTCAGGCTCCCGAATATAAAGCAGAGATTTTCGGCAGTGCTGGCGGTAGATAATTTGTAGTGCTGGCTTAAGATAAAAGATATAGACTTTTATTCTTAGTTGTGATATAATGCTCATGAAAGTATATACTTCTAAATATAAGAGAAAGGACAGGAAATAAATGAGCGACAATGTTGAAGATAAAGTGACACCTCAATATCAGCATATAAAGGAATTATCAAAACTAAAATATGAGGCTGAAGAAAAAAGAGAGCAAAGCTTAATTCAACAAGCTAGTCAGATGCAGACAGTCTTTTCTTTTATTACTGCAGCTGTATTTATGGCTGTACCTGTATGTATGCAGTATCGTGGCGAGTTGTCATTAAAGTTTTTCTTCATATCTATCTCATTTATTACCACTTTTATTTTATTTAGTTTGATTTTTGCTTCTATAGCCCAATGGCGTTGGAAAACAAAATCATTTCCGGATGTTGAAGTGATTAAAAAATCAGTTCTCGAAAATCCTGAATGGGAGAAAACTTTGTGTGAATATAATCGTATAGACCAATGGATTAACCTTGTTGCTATTGTACAAAAGGAAAAGGCAAGATTAAATGATAGAAGGGTCAAGTTAATTATGACTTCGATGATTTGTTTCTTTTGCTCAGTGATTACCATAGCAATAAGCTTTATCGTTGCGGTTTCAATTATGATATAGGAGGTGTATATAATGGCAGATGGAAAAAGCGTATCAACTACAAATCCGGCTACGGCTGTTAATACACCACCAATTCCAACAAAAGATACGAGAAATGAAAAAAATGTTAAGATTAGATCTATACCAAGAGGTAAGTAATAATGAGCGATAATATCAAAAATAATCAAACTGTTGATAATGTTAGCAAGCCAAACGAGAATGAAAATCCTGCCTTGAACGTTAAATCTCAGCAGATGCCAATTAAGTGGGAATATTCTCAAAAATATCCTGAAAAAAAGAAAGACAAAGACTAAAACAAAATTCCAATTGATTTCAATTAGAGAAATCGATTGGGATTTTTTGTTTGGAGGTGATTCAATGAGTGCTACCATGGGAGCGGCACTGAAGAAAATAGCAGTTGCTCTGCTCACGGATAAAAAGGTAATAAAAACAATAGGCGGTATCGTTCTCGGCATAATCATAATTGTGGTTATGCCGATTATTGCTGTTGTTTCCATTTTTAACGGCAGTATGGATATTGACACAGACAAGCTCTATCAGTCCATACAAGAAAATATCTCAGCTGAGCAGATGGAAAACCTACAGCTTATCAACGACACAATGACAGAGGTTGAAAATCAACTGAAAAATAAAAAGTTGTCCGACTATAACACGCAGGCAGAGGTTATCTATCTGTTTTCCTTGTCCGATAAATCAGAGGACAAGGACTTTGTAAAAAGCTTCGTTTCCTGTTTCAAGAAGAATCAGTCTGATGAGGATTTGATAAAAACCGTCAATCAGAAATTCGGAACGGAGATAAAGTATGACGAGTTCCAAAAGATGATGCAGTCAATCAAGGGCGCAGAAATCAGCACCGCAGGCTTTACTGACAAGACCACGAAGAACAATCTCGACCTTGTCAAGTGGTGCGAGAACGCATACAAAAATGGCTGGGGTTATGTGTATGGCGGTTACGGTCAAGTCTGCACAAAGCAATACCTTGACCAACAGGCAAGTCTGTTTCCCGGCAACAACGAGGCAGGCGGTGAAATGCGACAGGTCGGAGAAAAGTGGCTCGGAAAGAGAGTATGCGACTGCATAGGCTTGATAAAATCCTACGCTTGGTACAACGCTGACAGCGGAGAAATTGTAGCAGGTTCAAACGGGTTTACGGATTGCGGTGCAAATTCTATTTGGAACAATGTTACAGAAAGCGGTTCGATTTCAAGTATGCCGGAAACACCCGGACTTGCTGTCTGGATGGACGGACACATCGGAGTGTATATCGGCAACGGTGAAGTCATTGAAGCACAAGGCACAGCCTACGGAGTTGTCAAAACAGAGCTTAACGGTCGAGGATGGACAAAGTGGCTGAAAATACCAAATATAAAATATGTAAACCAAAGCAAGAAATGACGAGGTGATTTTTTATGAAGAAAACAAGCGTAAGCATAATGTACGATGATGAAAAGCTGAATGCAATCAGACTGTATATGTCACAGCGTGATTTGGATTTCAAAGAAGAACTTGAAAAATCTGTGGACGCTCTGTACGCAAAATATGTCCCTGCAAATGTCAGGGAGTTCATTGATATGAAAGGTTCACAGGTAAAAACACCCAAGCCTAAAAAGCCAAAGCCACAGGAAGAAAATACCGAGGTGGTAACTTGAAAAATCAGAATTTCGGAATAGAAATTGAAATGACCGGCATCACTCGCAGTACTGCGTCGAAAGTGATTGCCGGTTATTTTCATACAGACGCAACTCATGTCGGCGGCTGTTATGACGCTTATTCTGTCCGTGATAATGACGGCAGGATGTGGAAGATTATGCGTGACGCAAGCGTTAGATGTGAAAACCGTTCGGGACAGAATGCAAGCTCACTGTACTCGGTTGAATTTGTCACTCCGATTTGCAACTATGACGATATAGAAACGATACAAGAACTTGTCAGAAAGCTTCGTGGTGCAGGAGCGAGAGTCAACTCAAGCTGTGGTTTACATTGTCATATTAATGCGGCTCCGCATACCCCGAAAACACTTCGCAATATCGTAAACATTATGGCGGCTAAAGAGGATTTGCTCTACAAAGCATTGAAAGTGAATGTGTCAAGGGAACATTACTGCCAGAAGATGGACACTCGCTTTCTTGATGAAATCAATAACCGTCCGCCTATGTCAATGGAGCAGATAAAGTCAATGTGGTATGACGGCGAGGACTACAGCTACAGACATTATGATGATACTCGCTACCACGCACTGAATCTTCACAGCGTGTTCTACAAGGGTACAATTGAATTTCGTCTGTTCAATTCCACTTTACACGCAGGCGAAGTAAAGTCAGCGATTCAGCTTTGCCTTGCAATCAGTCATCAGGCGTTGATTCAGAAGTCAGCAAGACACGCTAAAACTGTATCGGATAATGAAAAGTACACTTTTCGTACTTGGTTGCTCCGTCTTGGCTTAATCGGTGACGAATTCAAAACAGCTCGTCATCATCTGCTGAAAAATCTTGAGGGCAACATTGCGTGGAAAGACCCTGCTCAGGCTGACAAACAAAAGGAAAGGCTTGTACAAAGGCGAGCCGAAGAAATCAATAACACAAGTGAAAATATCAACGAACCCGAATCTGAAACTGCAACCGAGCAGAACGAGGATTCGGGTTTTGTTATGAGTATGTAGAAAGGGTTTTAAAATGAAAAAGAAATTATACATTGCTTATGGCAGTAACCTCAATCTTAAACAGATGAAATACCGTTGCCCCACAGCAAAGCTTTTAGACATTGGAGTGGTCGAAAATTACGAATTGCAGTTCAAAGGTATGCCTCACTGTTCCTATGCGACAATCGCACCTTGCGTCGGTAAGTCCGTTCCCGTTGCACTGTGGGAGCTTCAGCCGAGAGATGAAAAACTGCTTGACCGCTACGAGGGCTATCCCTCTCACTACTTCAAGCAGGATTTGCCTGTGAAATTGAATAACGGTTTGGAACTTACTGCAATGGTTTACATTATGAATCTTAATCAGAATTTCGGATTGCCCAGTGCAAGCTACTACGATACAGTGTCACAGGGTTACAAGGACTGCGGTTTTGATATGAAAGTTTTAAACGAAGCCGTAAATGACAGTGCAGAAAAGTTCTACGAAAACATTGAACAGAATAATCTGTTTGATTCACCCGATGAAGATGAGGTTGAAGATTTTACAAATGAGATTGGCGGTATGAGTTTATGAACGAGAGAAAGAAACTGAAAAAGCAACTCGGTGACAAATATATTTTCAAAATGTATTTGTCGGTGAACGATGTCAAGAAATTACTTTCAGAAAATCCAAAGGACAAGCACGACACTCTCTTTGCTTCACTTACAGTCAGCTGTGTGAAAATCAACGCTGTGGTATTTCCAACTCCCGATAAAATGCTCCTCGGCTTTGATATTCTTGTAAAGGACACACCCGACAGCGAGGAATGGATCTGCTATGATACTTTGAGTGATGAAATTAAGTTATCCCCTCGAAGTATTGAACAATCAATGTTCGATATTCTGAATCGTGAGGTTAAGGAGTACGGACTGTCATATACCCAGTGTAATTTTGAAGTAATAAACGGCAAATCAATAAAAGCAGAATAACGGCAGTATTCTCGCCACATTCGCCTCGTGTCGGCTTTTAAAGGAAAAGTCGGAAAAGTATCCGAAATCGAATAAAAGCCGAAATCGGGCGGTTTGTGGCAAGGTGTGAAAAATCGAAGTTACGGCTATTCGGGCAGTTTTTCAAGGGTAGGTATTTAAGCAGGAGAAAGACACGGGGTTGCAGTCGCTCCCTCGTGTCGGTTTACGGCAGACGGCAACGCCGACTGCCATGCGGTTTTTCGCACTTTTCAGCCTCAAAAATCCATAGGGGTTAATTTTCAGCCTTGGGGTTGTACTTGTGGGTTTAACTGCCCGATTAGCCGAATAAAATGCCAAAAATAAAGGAGTTGCAACTGTGGGTTGTGACAAAACAGGAGGTTTTGCACTTGAATGAAACGGATAACAGAAAAGAAGTTAAGCGGAAATTTGCACTGTGGATAAAGCAGTCAACAATTGATATGGTTGAAGGTATTTACAAGGAAGATAATTGCTCCAGTCGAAGTGAATTTATTGAAAAGGCAATAATTTTCTATGTGGGTTACCTGTCCTCAAACGACAACAGTCAGTATCTTCCTAATGTGATTACCTCTACATTGAAGTCTATAGTCGCTGAGAGCGACAACCGAATGAGCAGACTGATTTTTAAATTAGCCGTAGAGCTGGCTATGACAATGAATATTATTGCCTCGTCACAGGATATTGACAAGATGACTCTTACAAAACTTCGTGGTGAGTGCGTCAAGGAAGTCAAACGGCTCAACGGTTCGTTCTCATTTGATGACGCATACGATTGGCAGAAAGGATAATTATTTGTGGCAAAGTTAGTGACAAAGTTTAAATACCTAAAGCCGAATCGTAAAGTAAGCGCAGGCGGTTATGCAAAATATATTGCAACTCGTGAGGGAGTGGAAAAGATTGATGATACTAAAAAATTTGCCCCTGCAACAACAAAACAGAAGAATCTTATTGAAAAAATCCTTAAAGATTTTCCCGACAGTAAGGATATGTTTGAATATGTCGATTACCTTGAAAAGCAAAATGTAGGGTCAGCATCAGACTTCATATCACGAGTTATGGAAGATTACGCTTATGAAATCTCGGGAAGAAAAGCATATGCCGATTACATCGCTACCCGACCTCGTGCCGAGAGATTCGGGTCACACGGATTGTTTACCGACGACGGTGTGCAGGTACAGTTGAGTAAGGTTACCGAAGAACTCAACCGTCATAAGGGAAATATCTGGACTGCAATAATATCAATACGCAGAGAAGATGCAGAAAGGCTTGGCTTTAACACAGGCTCACGCTGGCGGGATATGCTCCGCACACAGACCGAATCCCTTGCTAAAAATCTTAAAATCCCAATGCAAAATCTTCGTTGGTATGCAGCGTTTCACAACGAATCCCACCACCCTCACGTGCATTTGATTGCATATTCAACAGTTGAAAATGAGGGGTATCTCACGCAAAAGGGAGTTGAAAATCTGCGTTCATCATTTGCAAAAGATATTTTTCAGCAAGATTTATTGTGCATATATGAAATGCAGACCGAGCATAGAGATAAGCTCCGAGCCGAGGCTTGTGACATTGTAGAGGATTTGGTTTCAAAAATCAACTCTGAAATATATATCAGCGCGTCAATTCAGAATAAGCTGTTGGAGCTTGCCGACAGGCTTTCAAAAACGAAAGGCAAAAAGGTTTACGGCTATCTGAAACCCGATGTAAAAGCACTTGTGGATTCTATTGTTGATGAGCTTGCAAATGATGGTAGAATCAAAAAGTTGTATGACCTGTGGTATGAGCAAAAGGAAAACATAATCCGCACCTACACAGATGAAATGCCTGACATGATTCCTTTAGTCAACAACAAGGAATTTAAGTCAATCAAGAATGCGGTAATCAAGGAAGCGTTGAAACTAAATCTCACTGAAGATGAGATTGAGGAAAACGAGAATACAGACGAAGAATCTGTCTCAAATCTCTTTGAATATGAAGAAAACACCTCTTCCGAATCAACCTTTGATTCAGACAGAGGTGTTCTGTATCCTCATTATTCAATTAAAACCAACCGCAACAGTGTTGTAGTTTCTTCCCTCTATCTCCTGCGTTTCCTCAGCAATATGATTCAAAATCAACTTCGATTTGAAGAAAAGCAGAAAGAACAACGGACGGATAAAAAGTTACAGAAGAAGATTAATGATAAAAAGCAGGATCAGGGTTTGAAAATGTAAGTTTGATAAATTGGAGTCTGTATTATTTATTTAAAAAGTTTGTCATCTCACTAATCATATTTTCAATTGATTTTACTCTATCACTAATCCCAGATTGCATCCTCGGGTGCTTATCTTTAATAACTTCTTTTTCTTTAGCTTTTCTCATTTTTTTATCATATTCTGAGATTAACAGTTTAAAAGCAAGCGTAATGTTATAGTTTTCAATCATTTCTTTCGTAAACCCAAGATATCCATTCCCTTTGATTATTTCATACAAGTGGGTAGCACATCTTACTAAAACAAATACTGATTCTCCCACATAAAGCAATTCTTCCTTGCTATTTATTTGAACATATATCTCATAAATGCCAGCTCCAATTGCTTCCACAAATTTGTCTTCAAAGAATTTTACTTTGATATTCATTTATTCCTCCGCTACAACTTCCGATTTATCAATCAGTAATTTTGATATTATCATACCACATATAAAGGTGTTTGTCTATCAAAAAGCAACCCACCGCCAAGGAACAACTGCGCCTAAATGCTGACAGGTGCCACCTGTCACAGTGATAAGAGAAGAACTACCCACTATAAGATATTACAGCAGAAAAAAATATATACAAGGAAGTGATAACAATATCAACATACATTCATTTTACAATAGAACAGCGAGAGCAGGCAAGGCGAACTGACCTTGCTAATTTTTTAATCCGTCAAGGCGAGAAAGTCAGGAAATCAGGTTCAGAATACGAATGGCTTGACGGCTCGCAAAAGGTAACTATCAGAGGTCACCTCTGGTATCATCAGTACGAACAGAAAGGCGGTGATGCCGTTGACTTCGTTCGCAGATTTTACAACAAGGACTATGCCGAAGCGGTGGAAATACTTTTGGATAACTGTGGCGGTCAAATCATAACATCACCGCCAATAGAAAAAGAGCATAACCCCTTTGAACTGCCACCGAGAAATGACAGAATGAGCAGAGTTTTTTCTTATCTGCTGTTGACTCGTGGAATTGATAAAGATGTACTTTTTGAGTTTGTGCGGAGAAAAATGATTTATGAATCAGCGGATTATCACAATGCGGTATTTGTCGGCTATGATTCAAACGGTAAACCTCGCCACGCACACAAGAGAGGAACGGTGACAAGTAATTCGTACAAGGGAAATGTTGCTGGCAGTCAACCTGAATTCAGCTTTCATTGGCACGGCACAAGCGACAAGATATTTTTATTTGAAGCTCCGATTGATATGCTTTCCTACATTTCAATGCACAAGGAAAACTGGAAAAATCATAGCTATGCGGCATCCTGCTCCGTCTCGGACAGGGTGCTTTTTCAATGTCTGAAAGATAATCCTAACATTAAAAATGTGTTTCTCTGCTTTGACAATGACGAGGCAGGACAGACCGCCAACAAACGCATAGCCGACAAACTGAACAAACTGAATATTCAAAATGAAATCCTCATTCCAACTCATAAAGACTGGAATGAGGATTTAACTTTATCAGAAAAAGGAGATGAACGAATATGCCATCAGGTATTATAACTCTGATTATTGTGACAGGCTCAATGTTTGCCTTGTTCATAATCATTTCTACAGTGGGAAATTACTATTCTCTCAACCGCATAAAGAACAAGACGGTCGGACAAGGTCAGCACGGAACGGCTCGTTGGGCAACTAAAAAAGAGATAAAAAGAACCTACAAGCAGATTGATTTCCAACCTGATGAATGGCGTATAAATCCCGAAAGCAGACCAACTGAACAAGGTATAGTTGTTGGCTGTAAAAACGGAAGAAAGGGAACAACCACATTGGTTGATACAGGAGATGTTCACGCGCTGATGATTGGTGCGGCAGGCGTCGGCAAGACAGCATTTTGGCTTTATCCTTGCATTGAATATGCCTGCGCAACGGGTATGTCATTTTTATCAACCGACACAAAGGGTGATGTAGTTCGGAATTATGGAACGATTGCGGAAAAGTATTACGGCTACAAAATTTCAGTAATAGATTTGCGTAACCCAACACGCTCACACGGCAACAATCTCCTGCATCTTGTGAATAAGTATATGGACTTATACAAAGCCGAGCCCGAACAGCTTGTTTACAAGGCAAGAGCCGAAAAATACGCAAAAATCATTTCAAAAACGATTATTCTTTCCGGTATGGACTCGGCTTCATTTGGACAGAACGCTTACTTTTATGATGCGGCAGAGGGACTTTTAACAGCGACCATTCTGCTTGTTTCAGAATTCTGTGAATCCGAAGAAAGGCATATTGTTTCGGTATTCAAAATCATTCAGGAGTTACTTGCTCCGACCAACAAGAAAGGCAAAAATCAGTTTCAGCTATTAATGGATTATCTTCCCGATGACCACAAGGCAAAATGGTTTGCAGGGGCGGCTCTCAACACAGCTGAACAGGCTATGTCAAGCGTAATGAGTACGGCACTTTCAAGGCTGAATGCTTTTCTTGACAGTGAGTTGGAACAGCTTTTGTGCTTTGATACAGAGATTGACGCTGAAAAATTCTGCAATGAAAAGTGTGCAATCTTCATTGTAATGCCGGAGGAAAATCCCAACACTTTCTTTATGGTTTCGCTTATTATCCAACAGCTTTACCGTGAAATACTGTCAGTCGCAGATGAAAACGGCGGTGTACTGAAAAACCGCTGTGTGTTCTTCTGCGATGAATTTGGAACCTTGCCGAAGATTGATTCGGCAGAGATGATGTTCTCTGCCTCCCGTTCAAGGCGGTTACAGATAGTGCCAATAATTCAATCCTTCGCACAACTTGAGAAAAATTACGGCAAAGAGGGTGCTGATGTTATCATAGATAACACACAGCTGACCATTTTCGGCGGCTTTGCTCCAAACAGCACAAGTGCGGAAGTCCTATCAAAAGCACTCGGTTCAAGAACTGTTATGTCAGGCTCTGTAAGCAGAAGCAAAAATGATCCGTCCCAATCATTGCAGATGATAGAAAGACCATTGATGACTCCCGATGAATTGAAGTCACTTCCAAAAGGAACGTTTGTAGTGATGAAAACAGGATTTTATCCGATGAAAGTTAAGCTAAAGCTTTTCTTTAAATGGGGCATAGAATTTGAAGAAAAATATGAAGTAGCGGAAAACAGCAACCGTGAAATCCACTATGCCAACCGTTCCGAACTGTTCAATAACATAATTCAAACTTACAGTCCACAGTTATTTGAACAGCTTGTTGTCGATTCGGAGTTTGAAAAAGCTAATGGCGAAGCAAATAAAGAAAACGCAAATCTCAAGACTTCGCCAAACGAAGAAGAAACAGAACCGCAGGAAAAGCCGACAGAGAGTACAAACACTAAACAGCAAAAAGTGCCGATTAGAACAACAAGACCTGCGCAGGAGGAAAATTACAATGAGTAGATTATTATTTTTATATCAAATGGACTTGCCGCACAGAGCCGTAGCAGTCTATACCTATCTCTACGACCGAGCAAACAAAAACGGCGAATGCTGGCCCTCAGTAAACAAAATAGCAGGCGACATAAAGCTGTCGCCTGCTACAGTCCGCAGAGCTATAAAAGATTTAAAGAAATCAGGGTTGCTTGAAATACAACAAAGATTTCGTGAAAAGGGCGGTAAGAGTAGTTTATTGTTTCAAATAAGTAAATAACGAAAAAATATATGGAAGAAAAATAAGAGATTATATTCGTTCGTAATTTTGTGTATTAGAGTTTATTCCAATAGTAGAAGTGAATGTATTTGTATTGCTATCAAATTTCATTTCTAAATTTCCATTGTATTTTTCAACTACTCGTTTAATACTTCTAGTGCCAATTCCATGCATACCAGAGGTGTTTTTAGAGGATAAAAGAACTCCGTTTATGTATTTAGGCTTTTTATTGCATGAATTAGAAATTTTAATGATTACAAAATTTGAATTCCTTGTGCTAATAGAAAAATCAATAAATTTATCATTTGTCATTAACGCTGACTCAACTGCATTTTCTAAAAGATTGTCAAATAAGGCAGTTATATCATGTTCTTTCATAAAATCAATATTTGAATTTTTTATACTAATTGTAAAGTTGATATTATTTTTCTTGCATATCTCATAGTATCTATGTGTAATTAAATTGACTGAAGAGTTATTACAGTAGTCAATAGGATTCATAATACTAAAATCATCAACAATTTCAGAGATATATTGAGCTATATTTGAATTTTTATCTTCTGATAATTGTTTAATCGTATTTAAGTGCTTAGTTATGTCATGAATCAGCACTCTTGAATTTTCGTTCTGTTCGCTTAACAGCTTATAGTAATCAATCGTATTTTTTTCTTGCTGCTTATCTAAAAGTATTTGTGTATATTTCTTATTAACTCTTATGGTTGTTTCGTGAACATAAAATACAATTATGTTAGATAGCAACACAAGAATATTACCTATAATGATAGCAATTTTAAAGTCATTACTTACGGAGTAAAATGTACAAAGATATACATTTGTATACATCAATATTATTGAGGCAATGGGCAAAAAACAAAGTAATATTGAAAATTTAGAGTTTGAACTTTTAGATTCTTTTTCAGAAATTTTAAGAATACACCATATAGAAATAAAGTAAAATAATTTGCTTATAATTGCTTGAATTATTAGAACAAATGTATCTGATTGACTTACGAAGAGACTGAATTGGAACAAAACAGAGGACGGAAAAACAACTATCAATTCTGTAATAATCATAAAAAATAGAAGAATGAAATTTGCAAATGTAGCAGATTTTATATTTGTATTATAGCAAACAATTAAAACAATATAGTTACAAATATAAAAAGAAATTGCGTTAATTAAGGGGATTCCAATAAGGTTTATTGCATAAAGGATTAAGCCGGATATAAAAATAAATATCGGAATAAAATTCGCGGATATTTTTCGTTTAAATTTAAAATCAAAGTAGTAAAACGATATTAGTGATTCAATCAAAAAGACTAAAGCATAACATATATTTGAAATCATATTGTACCTCCCATATACTCATAAAAAGCTTTTTTAAATGAAGCGTAAAAACTACGGGATACAGGTACCTTTACTTTTTTTGAGTCAACAGATAATGTTATTTCGTTTTTATCAAAATCAGTTACATTTTTCAAATTTACTATGAAACTATAATGTGATTGTGCAAAATAATCATATGATTTCAAATGATTTTTCCAATAATCAAACTTTTTATTAGAAATATACTCATCATTTTTTGTGATTATTTTTGTTTTGCGATTTTCAATAGTTAAATAGAGTATATCAATAGTAAATATATTATGACATTCATCAAAATAATCTAAAATGATTTTCTCTGTACTCTGGTGATATAGATTTAGAGCAATATTCATACTTTTATAGAATCTGTTTTCATCAATGGGTTTAGATAAAAATCTAAAGACATTTAGGTCCATTGCATCGTCGAGGTAACCTTGAAAAGAAGTAACTATGAAGATAATAATATTGGGATTTATTTTTTGGAGATGCTTTGTAACTGTGAGTCCGTTAACACCAGGCATTTCAATATCAATAAAGGCAAAATCAATTTTTGTCTGTTTATCAAGAATGCTATCTCCATTTGAAAAACAAATACTATCAAATTTATATGTTGATTGCTTTGATATTTTTAAAAGATAATTATTTATTTGGTTAATAATTTTGGGGTTATCGTCACATATTAATACTTTCATGGTTACATCTCCTTTGTAAAGATTATAACTCAAAAAAGTTAATTTGTCATCTATTATGTTCCTGTTCAACTAAAATGACATCTATTATTTTTGATATTAGGCTTAATGATTTATTGTCGCAAAGATTTAATTTGTCAACAATATTTTGAGGAATGTTATTACTTTTTAAAGTACCTAATAAGAGATAGTCAGGTGTGATATTTAATGCATTGCAGATTTTGGCAAATGTTTCAATACTTGGTACAGAGTAACCGTTTTCAATATTTGATATGTGGTTATTTGAAAGATCTGTTTTTTCTGCTAAAGCATTTTGCTTCATTTTTATTTCTTTTCTACGCTGTGCTATACGAATTCCTATTTTTTTGTAGTCTACATACATTAATATCACCCAATAAAATGTTATCAATTATCGGTAATATTGTTAACAAATTTAAAAAGTAAAATACTTGTGTGGTTTAAAAAAACAAAAAATATTTTAAATGTTTTCTCTGAATTGTATAAAAATAGAAATGAGTTAAGAAAAAACGCAGTTTTTGTCGAATTTTTTACCATTTTTGTAAAATTAAACATTGATTTACTTCTTTCTGATAAAATATATAACAAGGAGTCCTGCAAATAAAAGTCAAGCCCTAAAATGAAAAAAGTTAAGAAATTTTTTTGACATAAAAAAGGGCATAGCAAAGCAAGCCGGACTTATGAGGATTTTTAAAAATCCGATCTGAAATGATTGTTGAGAAATAGGTTAATTACTCCTGTGCGTTAAGGCACTCTTTTACACGAGCGTAATATATTCGCAAAAACTTGTTTTCGGCGGCGGTCATATAAACATAATATGGTTTGCCCTCCGAACGCTTTTTGCAAATAAACTGATAAACCGGCTCATCAGCGGGAGAACGTTTAATGTATGTACTAACTATTTGGAATAATGTTTTGCGAAGGTGAGAAGAACCTCTTTTAGTGGTTGAATTGCTATGAGCATTGTACTTGCCTGATTGGTTGACAGAAGGGTCAACACCGGCAAAAGCGACTAATGAACTGCGATTTGGAAAACGCCGTACATCGCCGATTTCAGCCATCAGCTGAGCGCCTGTAATCTCACCAACACCGAACATTCCCATAACGACATCGTATTCGGGAAGCTGCTTAGCCAAAGAAAATATTTCTGCTTTAAGCAAGGCAACATTTTTTTTGATAGATATAAGTTGCTTGGCTGCTGTTGTTACCAAAAACTTTGTATTGCTGTTTTTCGGTAAGGTTGTAAAATGACCGCAGCTTGCAGCATAAATATCCAACGCTTTCACTAAGTTAAAATGGTAATGATTTCTTTTGCACCATTTCTGATAACGCTGAGAAAAAGCATTCTCGCTTACTCGACAAATGCAATCGCAATGCCAGAAAGTGCTTACAAAATCTACCCATTTCTGATGACCGTCAGCCTTTTCGGGAGAGTCAAATAATTCATTTACACCCGGAAAGACCTGGTCGGTAAGTGCAATTAAATTGTTTTTAAGCGCAACAATATTTTTCGTATACAGGTTGTATTGGCGGCTGTATATCTTGAGTTGTTGTCTTAAAATATCAACAGATGTGTATTCTTGCAAATCAATCCAATTATCAAGACCGTATTTTGCAATTTTAATAGCATCTTTTCTGTCCGATTTAACCTTTCGGACAGAACCACCACCGCCTTGGTGGATTAAAATGGGGTTTAAAACACAAACGAAAATCCCGTATTTGTGTAGCGCTGCGGCAACAGGCTCGTGATAACGACCGGTTGCTTCCATAATTACTTTGGTATCTTCGCCAAGAGAAATTATGTCATACGCCATCTGTTCAAGACCGATAGATGTGTGGGGGTATTCCTTTGGAGACAGTGCTACTTCACCCATAGGGCGCAGAGCTGCTACCATACTTTTTCCTTTGGAAACATCAATTTCGACTGAGTTCATAATTTTCCTCCTGAGATTTTGATATGGCTACCGCTTTTTACTCAATGCTTGTTCAATCTCCTGAGTGACACGAACGCATCGAAACTCCGATGGTACAACCTGCGCAAATCGAATGCTGCGAATGAGAAAGCGGCTGACTGACTCCTCGACGGACGTGTTAGTCCAAGGTGACTTAAGTCAGACCATTCTTTCTCATTCTAACAGCTTCAGCATTGAAATGGAAAAAGACACGGCTGGCTACCGTGCCTTTAACCTTAATTATTATTGTAGGAGGTTGATATTAATGAAAAACGAAAAAAAATTATCAAACAAAATGAGAAACGGAATAAAAAAAGGATTGTCTGTTGCATTGATAACTAATGCAAACTCTTCTGGATGCTTTATTATTTATCAGCCCAAAACACCGAAGGCTTTGGAAAAGTTTAAAAACATCAAATGATCAAATTGATTTCAAGCAAAGCCGCCTGCTTTTTATGTAAAGAGGATGATAAAGAAACTTTAGAATTGTATGAATACGCCATATATATTGTGCTATCTGCTATTTTACATATAGTTACAATTATTATATTAGGTGTATGCTTTGATATGTTGTTTGAGAGTATTGTATTTTATGGTTCGTTTATTCTAATTCGCAAATTTGCAGGCGGCTACCATGCTAAAACTCCGATAAGATGTTATCTGTTTTCAGCAATGTCAAATATAATTGTGTTAAGTGCAATAAAAAATACACGGATAGAATATATATTTAAATTTAAAATAACAATTGGCCTGATAATGATATTCAGCTTAATATTAATTCTTGTGTTATCTCCTATCAGTAGTGAGAATAAAATACTAAATGATAAAGAGAAAAAAATATACGGTAGAATATCAAAATTGAATACAATTATATTATTTGTTGCATTTGTTATATTATGGTTTGCAAAGATTTATCCTATTGGATTTTCAATTGGATTTGGGATAGTTATGGAGGCGATTGTTTTGCTATTGAGGAAGGTTCAAATTTATATATACAATATGCTATAAAATGTTATAAAGGAAAAATGATACTTTTATAGCGTGGGAGTAATATTGCTATATATTACTTGTCATGTGAATGAAAACTAAAAATACTATTTTGTTGAAATTATAGGAGAATATATGAACTTGGAATTGCCAATTGTTGAGAATCCGTTGATTAGGTGTTATTTGCATCATGCGCATACTTTAGGAATAATATTAAATAATAAAAACGCTGAATTATGGGTATTAAGTCATTTCTTACAGTTGTATAGCATAGATAGCGGAGCTGTAAAATTGGATTTTTATATAGATCCATATAATTATGAGTGTTTAGATAGAGGCTATATTAATTACTTTTATTTGTGTAATCAAAGCAATATCCATAAGTTTATACAAGAAGCTTTAAAAAATAATTATTATGTTTTATGTTTGGTTGATGAATTTTATTTGCATCAAATGCAAGCGTATCAAAAGCTACATTTTGACCATTGGTTGCTAATTTATGGATATACAGGTAGTTCATATATGAGCATAGGCTATACTAAAAGGCTTATATATGAAAAATATGAAGTTGAATTGGACATATTTGATGTTGCTATAAAAAGGAATTATGGTATTACTCTTTATAGGGTAAAAGATGACTATAAATTTTACTATGATAAAGTGTTAGCTCAAGAATTATTACATGACTATGTTTATGGTATTAATTCTTCTTTAAAACATCGTATTTTTAAAGAACCTATTCATGGAAAATTCGGATATAAAGTATATGAGTTTTTACAGGAAGAACTAAAATCATCGGTGAATCATAAATATCCATACATACTATATGAACATAAAAAATGTGTACTTGACTTTTTACAAAGATATTGTTCAAATAAAAACATCATATCACAATATAAAGAGGTTGTTGACCAAAGTACAGTGTTGAAAAATATGTACATAAAAGAATCAATTTTTGGTATTAAAGTTGATAGAACAACTATAGCTAATAAGATTGAAATGTTAAAAAATATGGAATTAGATATTTTGAAATCTATCATTTGAAGTTTTACTAATATAATTGTTGAAATTATTTCTTAAGGGTATATTTGATTATGAAAAAGATTTGTGTTTTGCATGCACCAAAGCCGTATGTTTTAAAATGTCCTCCTCAGGGATTAATGAGTATTGCAGCTTATTTAAGGGGCAATAATATTAATATTGATATTTTAGATGCAAATATTCATTATATCAATCCAAGTAATATTAAGCACAATTCCTATGAGAGGCTTTTAAAAAGAAAGACGTATTCTAATAATTTTGATACGATAAAACAAGATTTTCCTGAAAAGGAGTTAGCCGAATATTTATGTTCCAATAATTTCGATATTGTGTTGACAGACTGCAATTTTACCGGAACCGCTAGTTTTTCTTTTAAAACATTTGAACTTATTAAAAAAATACTGCCAAATGCAATTATAATTACTGGAGGAATGCATGCAACTATTTTTCATAAGGAAATTCTCGAAAAATATCCAGTAGATATCATTACTAGAGGTGAAGGTGAAGAAGTTACTTTAAATGTTATAAAAGCATTACTGAGTAATAATCCTAAATTAGATGAGATTGAAGGTATATCATATAAAGCAGATAATAATATAATTATTAATCCCGGAAGCGGATTGGTGAAGGATTTAAATACCTTATATCCGGTATACGATGTTTACGATGATTTTGAAATAGATCAATATAGAGAATATGTCAAAGCTGTATTAGGACCATTTTGGGGCGATCAGGATCCAACGGGTGTTGTTTTAACTAGTCGTGGTTGTGTTGGACGATGTACTTTTTGCAATGGTAGAATAATTGATAAGGGCAAATATAGAAGTTTATCAAAAGAGAATATCATTAAACAATTAACTTGTTTGTATGATAAATACAAGCCTAAAAAATTTGGAATTTATGATGCCATGTTTGGAGGCGATTTAGATACATATAAAGCAGTATGTGATTTTTTTAGAGAACGTGATGTTCAGTGGGGATTCGAGACAAGAATCGATGTAATGACAAGTGAAAGACTAGATTATGTAAAAGGCACTCATTGCAAATATATTTTATACGGTTTAGAAAGTGTAAATTTAAATACATTAAAACTTAATAGAAAAATTCCTAAATCAACAGATGATAACTATATGAGCAAAGCCGCAGAGTTATTTAGAAAAACCAGCCAGTTAAAAATTTTATGTGTAATTTCAATATTATATGGTTTGCCAGGAGATGACAACAACATATTTGAAAATACAATTAATTTTATATTGAATAATCATCTTAATAATAAATATTATATTTCATATTTGTTTTATATCCCAATCATGTATCCCGGGACCACTCTATGGTATGAAGCAGATGAAAATGATAGATGTTACGAATGGGACAAGTATTTTGTTAATAATGAAAATATTATTGAAGAGGGGAAAATTATATATAAGAATCCGAATGTTGATATATGCAAACTGAGATTTTATGTAGATAATTCAAATAAGATTATCAGTAATGCAAACAACGGACAAAGCCGTATAACGAAATTAAAATGCAAAAAAGATAAAATAAAAAATATTTTTGCCGAGGGACATAATGGAATTAACTCTCCTTTGGATTTTAAATGGTTTATATTAAGTGCTTTGTATACATTAATAGAAAAAATTTAGAGGTATTTTATTATGATTAATGAAAGGGCCAGCGGAATTTTATTACATCCTACTTCTTTTCCTGGAAAGTATGGAGTTGGTGATTTAGGTGAAACTGCATATAATTTTGTAGATTTTCTTTTTGAAACAAATCAAAAGTTATGGCAGATATTACCTATAGGACCTGTTAATGAGTCATATTCTCCTTATCAGAGTACTTCTGCATTTGCAGGTAATTATTTATTAATAAGTTTAGAAAAGTTAGTTGATGAGGGTTTGCTTAATAAAGATGATATAAGTGATATTAGGGTATATGAAAATGGAATAAATTATGAATATGCTATGAATATTAAAATTCCCCCCCTAAGAAAAGCATATGAAAATTTTACGAAAATGAAAGATCTTTCAGATTATAATACTTTTTGCTATGAAAATAATTATTGGTTAGATAATTATGCCTTATTTGCATCTATTGATGAGTATATTAATGAGAATAAAGAAAAGGATTTAATACTTATCGAACACTTTAATAAATTAGATGAAAATTCATATACAGATGAATTTTGTGGGGGAATCTCTTGGAACAACTGGCCGGTGATGTATCATTACGATTCAGATGATATACCAATAATTAGAAATAGGTTGACTGGAGAAATTAATTTTAATAAGTTCATTCAATATATATTTTTTAGACAATGGATGCAACTCAAAACATATGCTAATAGTAAAGGGGTAAAAATAATAGGCGATATACCGATGTATATGCCATTGCATTCGGCAGATGTATGGGCGAATCCAAATCTTTTTTTATTAGATGATGATTTAAAGCCAAGCTGCATTGCAGGTTGTGCACCAGATGATGGCTGTCCTACTGGTCAAAGTTTCGGTAATTGTATATATAATTGGCAAACACATAAAGACAGTAATTATAAGTGGTGGATTAATAGATTTAAATATGCCTTGCAAATTGCAGATATTATTAGATTGGACTATTTTACTGGATACGAGTTTTATTGGGCAATACCACTAGGAGAGAGCGATCCTGCAAAGGGATCATTTTATAAAGCTAATGGTAAAGATTTTTTTGAAACTGTATTAAATGAAATAAATGCTTCTTCTATAATAATTGAAGATATAGGTTCATTAAAGCAAGAAGTTATAGAATTAAGAGACTCTATTGGATTTCCGAGTATGAAGATTATGCAATTTGGGAAAAATACGTTTCGGATTGATAAAAATCTTCCGCATAATTTTTCTAATACAAATTGTGTTCTTTATACAGGTACTCATGATAATAATACAATATTAGGTTGGTATAAGGGTTTAGACAATGATACCAAGGAAATTGTAAATGAAATAGTCGGAAGGGAAGATATTAATTGGGGTTTAATTAAGTATGCTTTTTCATCGATTGCGAAATATGTTATTGTTCCGTTGCAAGATATTATTGGATTAGATGAAAAATATCGCATGAATTTACCATGCGTAGTCAACGGCTCATGGAGATTTCAATATAACGAAAATATGTTGAACGAGACTATAAAGAATAGGCTTAAAAAAATTACTTATTTATATAACCGTTGATTTGAAATAAGTATATTATAATTTACAAGGTGAGAATTTAACTATGGATGATTATCTTTTTAATTCAACATTATTAATTGAACCAACAAATGTATGCAACTTAAAATGTAAAATGTGTGAAGCTCGTTGCTCTGCGGAAAAAAATATTATTCCTGCATTTCTTAACTCAAAGGATTTAGACATTATGTTATCAAAGCTCAATCCTTATATTACAAACATTGTATTTCAAGGAGATTGTGAACCACTAATGCATCCTGGGCTTGAAGATTTAGTTAGTGTTTCAAGACAATATGTGAAACATATAAGTATAGTTACTAATGGATTATTATTAAATGAGCAACGAATTGAAAACTTAATTAATCGAGGGGTGTCTTGGTTTGCCTTCTCTATTGATAAATACACACCAGAAGAGTATGAGGAAATAAGAAAAAATAGTGATTTTAATAAAGTAGTTAGAAATCTGGAGTACATAATAAAATTAAGGGAAGAAAAATATTCAAGTTTAAGAATTATTGTTCATAAAATAGTTTTCAATAATGAAACTCCTGATGATTTGAAAAACTTCATAAGATTTTTTTACATAAATAAGGGTGTTGACAAAATTACTTTTGCTCCGTTAGTTGAAAAGGGATCAGTAAAATATAGAGACTGGATAATAAAAAGAAATCAAATTGAAATTGATTTTTTAAAAGAAAATTTAAATATAAATTTAAAGGATTTTGCGAACTATCCATTTAAAACTTTATATAGGTATTGTGGGGCAAATTGCTTTTTTATTAGTCATGCCGGAAACTTTTCCCCTTGTGGGGTACACACCAGATCTAAAAATGTGTTTGGTAATCTTATTAACGAAACTATTGAAGATATTGTTAATAAGGATATTTTTAAAGAGTTTCATCAGTATTGGCAAAAAAGAGAATTTCAAGACCGTTTACCAAGGATATGCAATGATTGCTTTATTTTAAAGACGCCTTACTTTTTATATAGCTTAGACGAAAATTATAATAATTGTAGGGATATTAAAGCTACCATAGATGATTGTAAATAAGAAAGAAGATATATTCTAATGAAAACAGTAGTGATTTTAGGCGGGACAGGAATATTATCGACTAGTATTTCGAAGTTTTGTAAAAATGAAGGTTTTAATGTATTGCATTTTAATAGAGGAATTACAAATATAAAGTCTGATGAGAAAACTATTATAGGAGATAGACATTCAAAGAATGATTTATACAAAGTTTTACCGCATAATCCTGATATTATTATAGATATGCTGTGTTTTGATGAATATGACGCTGATATTGCTATAAGTGTATTTGCTGGTAAAATAGAACAATATATTTTTTGTTCAACCGCTAGCGTGTATTCTCCGGTTAATGATGAATCAATTATTTATGAATATTCATCTAAAAATCCATGCACAGAATATGGAAAAAATAAATTGAAGGCAGAAAGAAAATTTATTTCAGCGTATAACAAAGGCTTATTTAAATTAACGATTTTTAGACCCGGTCATGTATATAACGAAAAATTTTTTATTAATAATTTATCATTAGATGGATTATATTTATTAAAACGATTAGTGCATAATCAAGATGTAATTTTATCAGATTATGGTAAGAGATATTACCAAGCTTGTCACGCTGACAATATAGGTCTAGCATTTGCAAAAGTGTGCAATAATAACATTGCAGATGGCAAGATTTATAATATAGCCGGTGAAGAAAAATTAACATGGAGATATACATATGAATTTTTAATTAATGAGATAAGCAGTAAAAGTACTATTTGTTATATTGATACAGACTATTTAATTAGAAATTATTTAGAAAAGCTTGAATTTTTAAGCACATGCACTAGGTATGATACGATATTGAGTGTAGAAAATCTACATAAAGATATAAAAGAATACAAATATTTAATTGATTTTTGTACTGGTATGAGACTCGTTATAAAAAATAATTTTTCAGCTGCCGAATTATACACTTCAGAAGAAGAACAATTATACGAAAATATATTATCTGATATAAAGAATATTAAGGAATAATATTATGAATAGTGAAAATATGAAACACTTTATAAGAAAAGGGTATTTTAAAACCCCTCAACTTTTACAGATTGAAATTACAGATTTTTGTCCCTTGAAGTGCCCTCAATGTTACAAAAAGCTAGATAATTTTTCGTATATAGAAATGAATAAGTTTATTGATATTATAATTCAAGCGAAGAACTTAGGAGTTAAGCAGGTTTACATTAATGGCGGCGAGCCTTTAATGCATGAAAACTTTATTGAGATGATAGATATATGCAATAAGACAGAAATTGAATGCACGGTATTTATAAGTGGAATAGGAATTGATGATGATTTTTGCAAGAAGATTAAATTTAAAAAAATTAATATTTTTGTATCTTTAAATGGATCTAATGAAAAAATAAATGGACTTTCAAGAGATGGATATTTATTTGCATTAAATGCTATTAAATGTTTAAAAAAGAATTCTATTAATTATGGTATTAATTGGGTAGCGAGGCATGATAATATAAACGATTTTGAAAAACTAATTTTTTTAGCAAGATCTAATGGTGCTGATACAATTAATATTGTATGTAATAAACTAACTTCTAAAAAAGTAGTGTCTGAATATTGCACGTCTGATGATTATAAGATATTAAAGAAAATAATTAAACAAAATGAAGATATAATAAAAGTCCAAGTTTGTTACGATTTATTACTATCCTATCTGGGTTGGAGTCAAAACAATAAATTACATGGATGTCAGGCTGGTATAAGACTAATGGCTGTAGATTTACAAGGTAATTTTATGCCATGTTCACATTTATATTATCGTGAGAAATACAATTCTCTATACGATTACTGGAATAACTCTAAAATATTAGGCAAATTGAGAAACATAAATGATTTGAAATATTGTAATGAATGTAATAAATGTAGAGTTTGTCATTGTATATCTTCGGAATCATATGAAAATCTTGAAATTGGCTATAAAGAATGTCCGATAAAAAACAATTTTAATTATAGGAGATAAAAATGAATACGAATATTAAGTATTATCCTTCAAATTACAATTTTATAACGACATGTGATGGTATGGTTATATTATATAATTCTAAATCAGGAAAGTTAGTGAATTTAGGATTAGGAAATTATAGTGACTATGCTTGTTTAATTAAAAATAATAGTGAAATTAAAATTAATTCTGACATACTAAAAAATTACCTAATAAAGAATAAGTTTATTGTTCAAGATCCTAATGAAGAATTTAATGATGTAATTTCAATGTACGATGAAGTTGTTAATAGTAATGAATTATTTTTAGAAATTTTGCCTACTGAAAAATGCAATTTTCGCTGTATTTATTGTTATGAAACTTATGACAGGGAGCCTATGTGTGAAGAAACACTAAAAGGTATTGTGAGTTTTGTGAAATCAAGAATTAAGTTTAGTAATTCTTTGAAAGTTGCTTGGTTTGGTGGAGAACCTTTGTTATCAATGGATATTCTAGAAAAACTATCCCGACAATTTATTGAAATATGCAATACGGAGCATATTCCATACTATAGCTCTATTACAACAAATGGTTATTTATTAACTCCAGAAAACTGGTCAAAACTTAAAAAGTCTCATGTTACCAACTTTCAAATTTCAATTGATGGTTTAGAAAATACACATGATCGTCAGCGAATTTTAGCCAATGGACGCGAAACATGGAACACAATAATTAATAATTTACGCTATTTTAGAGACAACATAAAAACTAAAACGACTAATATAATCTTACGAACAAATATTACTAAAGAAATATATTTGCAGAGGAATGAGTACATTGATTTTTTGAAAAAGGAATTCTCATATGATGAGCGGTTTAATTTCTTTTTTCATTTGGCACAAGATTGGGGGAACTTAAAGGATGAAAAAATTAAAGAAGAGTTTTGCAGAATAAATGAGTTCTATGAAATTCTTGAGTTAGCAGCAAACAAAGGCCTTTCCTTAAAAGTGTTTAGATATTTTTTATCGCCAGCAGGGAGGGTGTGTTTTGCTGGGAAAAATAATTCATTTGTTATTTCGCCAGATGGAAATATAAGAAAATGCTCCTTTAGGTTGAATGATAATAATAATTTACTTGCTAATGTCGAAAATTATAATACTAATTTATTTCATGAGTGGGATTATTTTTATTGTTCGAAAAAAATTAAGGATGATTGCTTGTGTTGTAAAAAATTACCATTGTGCTATGGCTTGGTTTGTCCATCATATCCGGGAAATGTTAAAGAGACATGCGGTTATGATATTTCAGATATTGAACGGCTAATAAAAATATTATCAATTTCTGACAAAAAATTTGTGGATAAAATTATGTAACGAGGTAAAAAATGAAAAAAATTGTAAACAAGATACAAATTATATTAATTAATAATGGGTTGTATCAAAGTGATTCCGAAGATTTAAATGAGGAGATTTTTAAAGGTATTGTTGAGCAAATGGATTCGCTAAATCTTATTAGTTTTATAGTTGCCATTGAAAATGAATTTGATATTGAATTACCAGATGATTTTATGAATCCAAACAATTTCTCATCTTTAGGTGTGGTATGCAACGCAATTAAAATGTTATCTAAAGCTATTTAGAGCATATATTATATATGTTTTTAATAAATACCTAGTGTTGAGCAAACAGTATCGGGAAACGAAGATAAATCAAGATTAAAAAACAATTCATCATAAAACTTTACTTTAGGTGCAGATGTAAAAATGTAATGTCCTGTATAATTTCTTGGTGATAGATAACAGCCAGTCCCTTTCGTTATTTTTTTCTTCAACTTAATTATACGATATTTGGCTGACTGCTTCTATACTTTATAGTGACAAATGTGAAATTATTGCCCTGATTTCCATTTGTTTATGCGCCTTTCGGCGTTTTGCTCAGGGCTAATAAATACCATATAAGGAGGTGTAAAAAGTGAAAAAACTTCATAAGGTTAGAAAGACAAGATCGTTTGCAAAAGCTCGGCTTTATTGGGGCGAAAACTGTGTCATTTGCTAATATCTAAATGAAATTCGGAGGTGTGTTCTAATGAAAAAAGTGAAAATTGCAGTTATTGATACATATGTTGATGTCAAAAATTTGGGCTTTGAGAATGATTCGGTTCGCATCTCCGAGTTTTGCCCAAACTATAATATAAAAGATAATCTACATGGTGCATTAGTATGCTCTCAAATACTGGCCGAGTTTTCTAATGTTCAAATAACAGTTTTCCCTGTGTTTTCCAATGAGAATTATGCTGTGGATCCCAAGGAAATATTAAAAATTTTAGAATATATTTATGAGTGCGGTAACTATAATTTAATCAATATGAGTTTTGGAATGTTAGATTGTGATTGCTTGGATGAATTAAGAATTATTTGCCATAAACTGGTTTTATGTGGAACTATAATATTAGCAGCTTTTGACAATGATGGAGCAATGTCATATCCCGCAGCCCTTGAAGAAGTAATAGGTATTGATATAATTCCAGAAAAAAAGAGTAAGGGAGGATATCAATATATTATTAATAGCGAAATTAATATTCGCGCGGACGGTAAGATTAAGAGGATTAAATTTGGCAATAAATACATGTTAGCTAGTGGGACTAGTTTTGTTGTTCCAATATTTACAGGTAAAATAGCAAAATATATATTTGAGTCTAATTTCCATTATAATTTAGATACAATAAGATCTTTTTTGAAAAGCAATGCAGATGAAATTTTAAATTTAAAAATTTTTTCTTTGCCTAATAATGAATTAAAGATTTCTAATGCTATTGTGCTTCCAATAAATAAGGAAAATCATTCTTTGATGCGATTTAAAAAATTGTTAAAATTTAATATTGTAGGGTTTTATGATTTCAAATATCAGTTAAATATTGGAAAAAAAGTTTCATATTTCACTAATTGCGATGAAGATAATGATGTAATTGAGGGAATCGATAAAATACCTTGGTGCAATAATTTTGATACCGTTATAATTGGTCATATCGACACTATTGCCAATCTAGCTGGCAAGGAGATAATAATGTCATTGCTAAAAAAGTGTCTAATGTATAATAAAAAAGTCGTAGCATATGACAATTTTATATATAATAATTTTATTTTGGGTAACAATGAATTACATGGTTTAAAATTATATTTCCCTTATATAAATGACACGATGATTCCTTATGCAAGATTTGGTAAATTATGGTATATAAGTAAACCTATATTAAATATACTTGGTACTCGCTCTCAGATTGGTAAATTTACAGCTCAAATTAAGATAATTAAAGGATTGCAAAAAAGAGGATACAATGTCGGATATTTGTCATCTGAACCTACAGGATTGTTTTTTGGTGCAAAGTATGTTTTTCCTTTTGGATATAATTCAACTGTAAATATTTCGTTAAATAATTATCCAGCTATTGTAAATGAAATGTTACATAGAATAGATGAAGAAAAAAATGATATTATTGTAACTGGTGGGCAATCTGGTATAGTACCATATGATTTATTTAACACTTCAAGGATTTTATTACCACAAATTGCATACCTTTACGCGACTAATCCTGATGCAGTAGTATTGTGCGTGAGTTGTGATGATGAGTTAGAATATATTCAAAGAAATATTAGCTTTATTGAATCGAGTTGTGATACTAATGTGATTGCATTGCTTCTCTTTCCTGTAGAAAAACAAATGAATTTTTTGGGTAATTATTTCGATGTTAACATTGAGAATGAAAATAGATACAAAGAGAAGCAGAAAGAATTGCATAATAGTTTAAATTTGCCAGTGTATTCATTTTTTGATGATTCATTTAATGAGTGTGTTGATCTAATTATAGATTATTTTTCAGCAGAAACATAATTTTTTCATTTTTTAAATATGCAGGAGGAAAAATAATTATGAAGAATGATTTAAACCGCATAAAAGGCAGACGCTGGATAATACAGCAGACGAAAGGCTGTAGGATTAAATTACTTATTCTGTCGTTTACTCGCATTGTTCTTGTATTAGTTAATTTAGGTATGGCAATGATTTTAAGCGGATTTGTTGAATTTGCTATTGGCAATTCACAATTTTCATTGATTTCTTTACTAGCTGTTGCTGGAGCGCTCTTTATATTAGAGGGGGGAATATATGTTACCGAATCAATTTGTAAAAAAGCTATATGCTGTAATATGGAATTAAAAATACGCACGGAGTTGTTGAGAAAAATACAAGACAGTGATTTGTTAGAGGTTCGTAATTACAGCTCAAGCGAGTTGATGATGAGGCTATCAAAGGATGTCGAGCAGGTGACTAATTGTTTACCAAATATTATAATTAATGTATTTGGCGGCTTAATAATGGCAGTCGCTGCTTTTATATACATGCTGATAATAAGCTGGAAACTTTCGTTGATTATAATAATTTCGGTGCCGATTTTGCTTATAATTGTAAAGAGATTCGCTCCATTAGTTCAAAAAACAAGTCAGGTCGATAAAATTAATGAAGATATAAACAGAGAGGATATGAAAAATGTCATACAAAATCTATCAATTTCGCGCGTATTTGAAAGCAATAATTTATTTTTAAAAAAGGTAGTATCTTCATATGATAATAAGAAAAAGAGTTCAATAAAACTTGGATATATTGAGGGTTTTTTTTCATTTTTAAATAATCTAATAGGCAGTGTAATGTTCGTCATTGTACTAGGCGTTGGTTCTTATTTTGTTTCAAATGGGGAATTCCCTGTAGGATATATGATTTCCATAATTAATCTTGTGAATTACTTAATATGGCCTTTTACCAATATATCTAATTCTATTAGCGAATATAGCCAAGCACTTGTTTCGGCAGATAGAATAATTGAAGCATCATCCTTATCGAAAAAAGCAGATATTGATGTAAATATTGATGATTCATTTAGTGCCGGGCAAATGGAAATCAAAGTAAACAATATATCTTTTTCATTTGGACATAACACAGTTTTATCAAAAATTAGTATAGATATCTCAAAAAATGGAGTGTTTGGTTTTGTAGGAAAGAGTGGTTCGGGTAAAAGTACTCTTTTAAGTGTACTTATGGGATTATATAAACCGGACGAAGGAAATATAGAATATAATATTAATAATTCAAATACAGATAACCTAATTGTCTTTGTTCCCGCGGATAATTACATATTCAATGGTACGGTAAGAGAAAATATTTGCATGGACGAATGCTGTGATTTTGAAAAAATGAGTAAAGCGGCTCAAATGGCAAATGCCGATGAGTTTATAAAGGAGTTAGAGAATGGTTACGACCAATTAATTGGTGAGAAACAAAACTCTTTGTCAAGTGGTCAAGGACAAAGAATTGCTTTGGCAAGGGCTTACTACAGATCTTCTGCTTGCTATGTATTTGATGAACCGACATCAAATCTTGATAAAATCTCTGTTGATGCATTTATTAATACAGTAAAATTGTTAGGAAAAACTTCTTTATGTCTTATTTCCTCTCATGATAAAACCGTGTTAAAGAATTGTGATCGTATTTTTTATATATCAGAAAGCGGAATGGAGGATTTGCATACAAAAGAGAAAATTCAATTCTACTTAGATAACAATTATATCCGCACAATAGAGTAATTATATGTTTTAGAGACGGCTATGAAAAGTTAAGAGGGACAAGCAAGATTTGCCAAAGTGGAATATTAAATTTCAGTAGCTTAAAAATAACTTTAACAAGTATATTAGCGATATGTCCCATAACACCTTCAACATAAATGATGGTGAAAACAAAAAATAGGCGGTCATTATAGTGAAACCAAATGTTATATATGCAAATCATTCGTATAAGTAGATATAAAAATTAAATTCAAAGATTAGTATGTACCTAAGACCTGAAATGCTGATTTAATAAGTAGGTACGAACTTACAAAATGTCGACAAGTTATAGCTTTTAATGCTAATAACTGTCGGCATTTTTTTGCCCTTTTTGCGTTGAAAGCAGAAAGGGCAAGTATGTTTTTTAGAAACAGAAGTCCTCCGATTGACCTGAATTACAAAAAATTCAGTTAATCGGAGGAATAGTTAATGGACAATCGTCCTAAAAGGAGAAAGGATAAATATAATCCGTACACATTGTCGATAGAAAATCAGAAATACTATATTTCATTTAACGATTCTAATAATCGTTTTCAGAAAGTGGAGTTGACAAGGGAGATGTTTGATTGTTTTGATGAATTCGAGCTTGAAGATAAATCAATAATGAACGAGTATGATCGACATACCGAGCATTCGGAACAGTCAGACAGCGCTCTGAATAAGAAAACATCAGCGAATAATATTCATTTTGAAGATATGATGATGTCAAAAATGAGAAACGGACAGCTGAAGAAAATGCTGTTTTGTTTGACGCCGTTGCAAAGAGAAAGAGTTATTTTGTTCTATTGGGAAAGATTTTCTTGTCCTGAAATTGCAGAAATGCAAGGATGTACAAAACAGGCAGTATCATTGAGCATCAGGCAAGCAAGAGAAAAGTTAAAGGAAAAGATACTTAACGATGAGGATTTTACATAAAAAACTACGTAAAGTTTTGTTGAAATCGCTGAAATTAAAATTTTTTCAAAAATAGGCTTGTCGAAACGCCTTTAAGTGAGGAAACAGGTGAAAGGGTTAATTCTCTTTCGCCTGTTTTCTTTTTTCAGAGAACAGGTGTTGCTCTTTGAAAATAAAATATCAGCACATTAGATACATTCCTTCTGCTGTCCATTCGGACGAGCTACATGAGCGAACATATTTTATATATCTTCAGGACTCAGACATTGAAAGGCAAATTCGATGACGGCGATGACAGGCAGAAGGGATAATGATACTTCCGTCCAGTCACAGCTCGAGCGAGATAAAACCGTCGCAAGCAATGAGGGCGGCTGTGGGAGATCCTCACGGTGGTGAAATTCCAATGAGGTCAATATGCGTTGACCGTCTGATGTGTTCCCGGTTGGGGGATATTGAGGATAAATACCAACCAAAAAGCAAAGGTCAGAAGCAAATCTATATTAATGCAACGGCATAAAAAGGATTGATATTAATCAAAAAAATTTATCTGTGCTGTTGTAATTAATATATATTTTTATACGGTTGCTTTAAATCGAAAAAGTTGCTTTGAAATTTAATTCATACTCGCCAATGAGTTAATAAGATAAGCGTATGATTGCTAAATAAACGGTTGATAGGACAGCAAGTGTTTAAAAGGTACTTGCTGTCTTTACATATCTATAGGAGGTAAGAATTTTGATAGTTAAAAAAGGAGAGGTCTATTATGCTGACCTCAATCCGATTATTGGCTGTGAACAGGGCGGTTGCCGGCCTGTCATTATTGTTCAGAACAATACAGGCAATCTTTACAGTCCGACAACAATAATAGTTCCTGTTACTGCCCGCAAGAGAAAGAAAGCGCTTCCGACGCATATAAAGGTTAAAGGTGCAGGTCTGCCGAAGAAATCAATTGCTTTACTTGAACAGTTAAGAACAATTGATAAAAGCAGATTAAGAGAAAAGATAGGGGAAATAACCCGAACATCTTTGAACAAAATAGATAAAGGCTTACTAATCAGTTTAGGCTGCTTTGAGGATAGGAGGTTCAAAAAATGATTGGATTTATTATAGGCTTGTTTGTCGGTGCATTTATCGGAGTTGCATTAATGTGTCTTTGCAATGCTGCTTCAAGTGCAGATGAAGATATGAAAAAATTGAATGAACTTGAAAACAGAAAGGACGATGTAAATGATTGAAAGAATGGAAAACAGGGATTATGTAGATAAAGAACATATCATTGAATTGGAAGGACATAACGCAAAAATCTTTTTCTTGAAGCACAGCGACTCCAATGCCTTGAAACAGGTAGAGGAACTTCTGCTTGATGCATATGAGAACAGAGTGTGCAAAGGATTTGTTTCATAAAAAATATCAGCCTTGCGAGTATAAAAACTTGCAAGGCTTTTTTTGTAAATTATTTTCGCATTTCACCGACATTGGTCTGGATATTACATTATATAATGGTATAATGTAATCAGAGAGAAATCTCAACTCAGACTAAGAATAGTGTCGGTGCAAATGAGAAAGAGATGTTAAAATGATTGCTACAAAACCGACGCAAGAAAAAACAATGAAAACAGTTTACTGCTTATACAGAGTATCAACTAAAGGTCAGGTTGATAAAAACGACATACCGATGCAGAAACAGTCCTGCCGAGAATTTGCCGAGCATCAGCCCGGATGGGTAATCAAGAAAGAGTTTCAGGAAAAAGGTGTTTCAGGATTTAAAGTTTCGGCAAATGACAGAGATGCTGTTCAGGAGTTAAAGACAGCAGCGGAAAATAAAGAGTTTGACATACTTCTTGTATTTATGTTTGACAGAATAGGACGAATTGATAACGAAACCCCGTTCGTTGTCGAGTGGTTCATTCAGCACGGCATAGAAGTGTGGAGCGTCAACGAGGGTGAACAGAGAATGGACAGCCATGTTGACAAGCTGATGAATTACATACGCTTCTGGCAGGCAAACGGCGAAAGTCAGAAAACATCAATGCGTGTAAAAACTCGCCTCCATCAACTTGTTGAAGATGGAATTTACACAGGCGGATGTGCTCCTTTCGGATATAGGCTTGTAAAAAGCGGTGTGGTCAATAAGAGGGGAAAGGAACTTCTGACTCTTGAAATTGACCCTATAGAAAAGGAAATGGTAAAAACCATTTTCGAGAAAACTGTCAAGGACGGCTACGGCTCATATGTAATGGCACAGTATGTTAATGACCGTAAAATGCTTACACATAACGGTGCAAAATTTCAGTTGAATACAATTAAGAGGATTTTTATAGCTAAAAATATACGATAGAATTAAATTGCTCGATTTTGTTATAAAAATTAATGCAAAACTTTGTTGATTATATACAAATAGACTATAATATTTTCTACTCTAAAGTTTTTATAAAGTATAGAAATCGCCTTGTAAAAGTGATATAATTACACTATTAAGTTGTTTTTGCGTTATTTCTGATAAATTAATTATTTTTTGTATTACCTCTCCTGTAACTGTTTTTGCTTTTTTGCATAATATATATAAAAATATTTTATTCGTTTTAGCTATACTTTTACAATTACTCATTAAATCTACGAAAATGTTTGAAGAATTCTCAAAAAAATTTACAGAATTCTACTTGTATTTGACTTGGATTTAGTTTATACTATAAATAGGTATAGTTTCGTTTGCTAACTAATTAAGGTTAGCTTCGCTAATCATAGACATAAAGGAGGCTTTGCACAATAGGAATACTTTTTTATTGTGATTTTTTATGGTTAAAGATGAGATTTTAGTTGCACTACATTTGAATGGGGAGGATGATACGCTATCTGAACAATATAATGCAAGGAAAAAAATTATTGATACTGGAAAAAATTCTTTTATTGATATTCACGAGAAGAGAAGGGCAAGTACAGCAGAGTATTACAGAAGTATGAAGAAATCAAAATCTAGTATACGTAAAGATATTGCAACTTAAAAATTTTTTTGTTTTAAGGAATTTGGTATGAACGCAAATAAGAAAAACTGGGTGTTATCTTTATTAATTGATACTTCAAAAAATGAAATTCATGAAAATAACAGAAATAACTTCAATTTTTTGTCTTGGTCTCAATATGATAGGGTTAATATAATTGAAGTTGATACTTTTAAGGATCTATGTACAAAGAGCGCTAGTAAGAAGTTGTCTGGTGAAAGATGGACTGGAACAGAAAGAAATCTTCACTTGGTACCTGATGAGGAGATATTTGGGCGTGATTTCACATGGAATCTTTTGAAATATAGTGATAGTCCGTTGATAAGGGTTGATAATAAATCAACAAAGGATTATGGGTTGTATACTGTTTTAACATTAAGATATGATGATAATCTATCTTCATATAAAAATCATGTTTCATTTAAGCAACTATCAAATCTTATTAGAGAACACATCTATAAATTTTTATCTGAATTTATATCAGCAAACTATGCTGATGCATTAACATATTACCCTTTTTATTCCTTAGATTCGGAAGATTTGGTTTTGATTTTCCTATCTGATGAATTGGAAAGTGTCTATCAATGCATAGAGTATGTGAAAACAATTACTTATGTGGACTTCCAAGGAAAAGAGAAATATGTCTTTTCTTCACTAAGTGTTTTTCCAGGACTAAATATTGTTGATTTCAAATCGGATCCTAAAATTGATGCAATTGTAAAAGTATGTTTATATCCTAATGTAAATACAACTGAGTTTCTAAAACAAGTAAAGGAATATTTTATAAATAACAACATCCATTATGTTGATAAAATATATCTTAGAAATTCATGCATGTATTTTGAACTGGTTAGTAATGAAAACATTTTTTTGCTGTACCGAGATGATGGGTTGTTAAATGGAGTTGCAGAGTTTTACAAAGATAATATTAAGAGTAGTAGAACATATTGGGTTAAAAGAAATGGATTAACAGATATTTATAATTTTGGTTTGAAATTTCCTGATTCCCAAATTAGTTCAATCAAATGGGCGGACTATCATTTGACGGATGTCAATGATAGTTATGATTCTAATATTATTGTAAAGAATAAAGTTGCACATTTCATTTTAAGTGAGTATGATAGATTAATCAATACTCCAAGGTGTAAGGCGTGGCTACCAATTTTAGCAGAACAAAGGACTATCATTAACAGGTATGTAAAAATTCTTGAAGGCAATAATGACAATGATACAATGTGTTCTTTTTTAAATTATTGTCAGACAAGTCTTACCTATATTAATCAGGCATGCTCTCCGATATACGAAATTCCATATCATAATTACTATTATCATGGTTCATTCAATGATATATTAAAAATGTATTATGGAATTATTTCGTCAATTTTACAAATAGGAAAATCGTTTCATCATGAATCCAAACAGCATAGTAGTATAACTTTTGCAGTCAATTTTGAAGCTGCAACGAAAATTCATTCAAGGTATTATACATTTGATAACCAACAGTTTGTATTTTTTCATATACCTTATGAAAACTTTTATGATTACTCATTAACTATACCTGCTTTAATTCACGAGGTATTTCATTATATCCTTCCGTATAGTAATAAAAACCGTAACGAGGCATTACTTTCGTTAATTACTAAAAAAATTATGAATGAAATTAAATGTCAAGTTTTTAAAAATGGTTTTGGCAATGATAATAACAGATACATCGTTGATAAATATTGGGATAAAAAATTTGATTTACTTAATGAAATCATTATAAAATATGTGGAACAAAGGGTTCCGAATTATGCAGAGTTAACTACTTCACAACTGAAAAACAGCTTTTTCTCTGATGAAATGTCATTCCGTGCGGTTTATAAGGGTATAATTGGTTTTGTTTATAATTTTCTAAGTGAAGACATTTCAAATAAGGCTTCAAAAGATGAATATTTAAGATTATTATCAGAATCTTGTGATTTGGAAGCAAAAGATTTATTATCTGATGATTTCTATAATCAAATTATTAGAAATGATTTTTTTGATTTTATAGATGATGTTCTTTTGGGAACCAAAGAAGCTTTTTGTGATATCTTTATTTTAAAAATATTAAATATCGATTTTATGGATTATATAAAATTACTTTTTAATATTTTAATTTGTTCAGCTAATTTAAGCGACTTAGAAGATTATTTAATGAATTGTAATTTCTATAGTAGTATTATGGAATTTGGGACCATTTCAATTAGAGTTAGCATTTTGGCTGATTATTGCTATAGGCAAGAAATGGTAGGAAACGATAAGGAAAAAACTACTATTGTTTCCTGGTTTATAAACAAAGTAAACAAAGTAACAGTTACTGAAAATAAAAAAGTTTTTACTTTATTTCAAGATTTCTTGATAGATAAGTTTAAATATTATCAAGAAAACTTTGGAGAGTATAATGCTCACATTAATTTAATGGCTTTAGAAGGTATTAGTCAATGGAACATTAAAGGAAATTCAGAATTGTTTCAAATTATGAATAATTTAACTGAGTTTTATAATAGTTCTGATGATACTATTAATATTGATTTGATGACAAATTTTATTTACTTCTATGAAAATAGTGCTTTCGAAAGCATGGTTACAGAACAGGTTAGAAAGCCTGAGATATGCACTAGAAATTTAAATGTTCAATCATTGGAAGAATACATAAAGGCTGTAAGAAAGATCCTGATATATCATGGCTCTAAAAATAAGTTATGGTTTCGTGGAGTGTGCAGTAATACTTATTATTTGACACCATCCTTGTTTAGACATATAAATCATAACTTATCACTATATACAAATCAAGCAAATATATTAAAAATGGCATACGAAAGAACCTTATCGTATAATGAAATCTGGGATAAGTCAATTGTTGGACAGATGGCATTATTACAGCATTATGGTGTTCCAACAAACCTGTTGGATTTTTCTTTGGATATGCTTGTGGCATTACATTTCGCTTTGAATCCAGATGATGAAGAGGATAAAAGGAAAATAAAATGTGGTGAATACACTCCATCTGTATATATTTTTGATCCAGTTGTTTATAGTGAAGCAGTAAGTGAACTTACGGGGAAAAAGAATATTAATGATTTCTCAACAGATGTTTCTCCTATCGTTTATGATATAGATGGTAGCACAGATATGAATCGTTTTTTCATAGGGCAAATGGATTATGAATGTTTAATCGATTGCACTAAGAAAGTTATGCAAAAAAAGATTAAAGTTAAGTTAGATAGGTTAAATTATAAATGTCCCATACCGATAATAGTTAGACAAAGTAATGATAGAATACATAACCAAAATGGCGTTTTTTTAGCGTACTCGTTAGTTGCAAATCCTAGTTCTAACGAACATCAATATGATTACTTAGCTTTAAATATTTTACAGGATTTCTGCGATGAGTTTTTTGATGAAAACAATGTAGAAAGAAAAACTTTTCTATATTCTATTGATATTGATTCATCTAGTGTGGATAGCATACGAAGAGATTTAAGAACACTAAATGTTTCAGAAGGAAAATATTATCCAGATATCTCCAATATTCTGAAAGAAGCAGTAGAAGAACATGATGAAAAAATAGGTATTAAAAATAGTATTTAACATCAATTTTTTTCTTTCACTTTCACTATTTCACTAGTTTATTTAAAATTTTTTAGAAAGTTATTTGTTGTACAATGTGTATCAATAAATAACTTTCTTTTTATTGTAATATAATTTGGTATACAAGATCATATTAAACTATACAAATTTTGGATGGCTTTTCATATGTGCTCGGTACGGGCGATAAATTGATAGGAAAAATTTATTATTCACTTGATAGTTGTCAAGTATTAGCAAAAAATTTTGCAAACAGATTTATTGTTCTTTTATAATTTTGGCTATGAGCGAGGATTTTATTTAAAAGCTGAAAGACTAGTTATTATTATAAAAATTTAATGTATTACCGTATAGATACATAAGTATTTATACGGCATTTTTATTTGTCTAAAAATGATTTTGTACCGACATTGGTCTGGATAAATAAAATATTTCTGATATAATACTTGTTGAGAGAAATCTCAACTCAGACTAAGAATAGTGTCGGTACAAATGGGAAAGAGAGGTTAAAATGATTGCTACAAAACCGACGCAAGAAAAAACAATGAAAACAGTTTACTGCTTATACAGAGTATCAACTAAAGGTCAGGTTGATAAAAACGACATACCGATGCAGAAACAGTCCTGCCGAGAATTTGCCGAGCATCAGCCCGGATGGGTAATCAAGAAAGAGTTTCAGGAAAAAGGTGTTTCAGGATTTAAAGTTTCGGCAAATGACAGAGATGCTGTTCAGGAGTTAAAGACAGCAGCGGAAAATAAAGAGTTTGACATACTTCTTGTATTTATGTTTGACAGAATAGGACGAATTGATAACGAAACCCCGTTCGTTGTCGAGTGGTTCATTCAGCACGGCATAGAAGTGTGGAGCGTCAACGAGGGTGAACAGAGAATGGACAGCCATGTTGACAAGCTGATGAATTACATACGCTTCTGGCAGGCAAACGGCGAAAGTCAGAAAACATCAATGCGTGTAAAAACTCGCCTCCATCAACTTGTTGAAGATGGAATTTACACAGGCGGATGTGCTCCTTTCGGATATAGGCTTGTAAAAAGCGGTGTGGTCAATAAGAGGGGAAAGGAACTTCTGACTCTTGAAATTGACCCTATAGAAAAGGAAATGGTAAAAACCATTTTCGAGAAAACTGTCAAGGACGGCTACGGCTCATATGTAATGGCACAGTATGTTAATGACCGTAAAATGCTTACACATAACGGTGCAAAATTTCAGTCAAATACAATTAAGAGAATTTTGCAAAATCCAATCTACTGCGGTTACTATAACCGAGGCGGAGTCACCTCGAAAAGAGTTAAAGAATTGCAGATAATTGATGACGCAGTCTTTGATGAAGCACAGAAAATTCTTGAACAGAGGAAGTACACCAACGAGCAGAAAACTCAGCTTGCCCGAACAGCCAAATCTTCAACAATGCTTGGCGGTAACATTTACTGTGCTCATTGCGGCAAGAAACTATGTGCCAACAGCTTTGTAGACAGATATACAACAAAAGACGGCACAACTCATGACGGTGGCAGGAGATTCCGTTACCTATGCTCAGGCAAAGCAATGAAACGCAACGAGTGTGACGGACAGTCGGTATATTCAGCCGCAAAGGTAGATGAAATCGTACTCGACGCTTTGCATAAATGCTTTGATAAAATCAAAGCAACACCAAAGGACGCGGCCATTGAGAAAAAGTACAGAACACAAATATCACAAATCAAGACTGAAATCAAAAGGCTGAATAAAGAAACCGAAACTCTGAAAAGAAAGCTCGGTGAGCTTACAGAGGAAATCGCAAATTCATTGTTGGGCGACAGCAAATTCACTCCCGATGTGCTTTCAATGGCTATTGAAACTACAAAGGGTAAAATCGCAGACAATGTTCAGCGAATAGCTGAAAAGCAGAATCAGCTCAAAGACAAAGAAACCGATATGAGCAAGATTGATTACTACTATGAAGAATTTGTAAGCTGGGCTGACGAGTTTGATAACGCACCTGCTGAAAGACAGAGAATGATAATCTGTAAATTGTTCAAGGAAATTTTGGTAGGAAAGGGATACTCAGTACAAATCCTTATGGACTCATCATATGAGCAGTTTTTGATATAATTGACATTGACAATTTCAACTGATATAATTTAATTATAAAACAGATTACAATAAGAATATAAAAGGTTTAGCTACTGCATTTGACAGGTATATGAATATACACAGTCGAGAGCGCATGACTGTTAATCATGATGTCACTGGTTCGAGCCCAGTTGGGGGAGCCACAACAGAGTAGTCTTTTGACTACTCTGTTTTCTTTTTTATCTAAATTGGCTCAATGTCAATAGTTGGGGAAATTCGGAAAATAGAATGATAATTACAAGCGGCAGAGAATTATTCTATCGCTTATTTTTTAATCATATTAAGGTGTAAAAACATTAGTTGACAAAATTAACTTTATGCGTTACTATGAAAATGTAGAAATTACACAAAGCACAAAAATACAGTTTATAGATAAAGGTGGTAATTAATTATGAAAAAAGCATTTTTATTGTTCCTTATGTTAATAATAGCTTGTTTTATTATCATCGGCTGTAAAGACTCTTCAAATAACACCAATAATTCGAGTAATGCAAATGTTGGAGTGTTAAGAAATTTATCTGTGAATTTGGAAAAGAACTATAGCGTTCCCGATTCTGACAGCAATGTAATTGAACTTGCTTCAACACCTGATGAACTTTATCAAAATGACCTTAAGAAATTAATATCAATATCGGATGATGTGATCCGTGTAACAGTTCAAAATGTAGCTTATACAAGCTATGAAGGCGTTGCTTGGACAAAATTAGATGTCCTGATAACTGATACATTAAAAGGAGATTTAAAAGTAGGAGATGTAATATCAGTATTTAATTTGGGTGGATATATTCCGCTTAGTGAACATATTGAAGGACATAATGATGCATTTCGATTTAAAAATTTAAGTGCAGAGGAAATTAAAACGACTTTTCTTAAAGAAACAATTGACGGTGAAAAAACGGTTCAAAAGTCGGATGATTTGATACTGTGTTTAGTTCAAACTCCTAATAATAGTCCGTTGCCGAACGGTCCATATGAAAGAGTTTCTTATACAGGTCAGTTATATGCTGATGGCGACAATAAATTTGTTCAGATGATTACTGACAGTTCCGAAACAACAGAGAAAACATATTCCTATGACGATATCAAGAAAATGACAGAATAGGAAAAGTTATAAAATAAATAGCGATAATCATAGCGTGTAATGGTAGCACTGCAATAATATTAGGCTTAATTTCAATAGTTCTGACAACACGAAAAATAGAATATATGATAATCACAAGCGACAGGAATTTTGCTGTCGCTTGTTTGACTGTTAAAATACAAACCATACTATTTAATTTTGCATTGAATTTAATTGGGAGGTGCTATATAATTAATATCAGAGTAATAAAACATTAAAATTCTGAATTTAAAGGGTGATTATTATGCCGTTGCAGATTGTTCGGAATGATATAACTAAGATGAAATGTGACGCAATTGTTAATGCGGCAAACAATTCGTTGCTTGGCGGAGGCGGTGTTGACGGTGCGATTCACCGTGCGGCGGGGAATGAATTGCTTAATGAATGCAGAAAACTTGGCGGTTGCAGAACGGGTGAGGCGAAAATTACGGGTGCGTACAAACTGCCCTGCAAGTATGTTATTCACACGGTCGGTCCTGTATGGCAAGGCGGAAATTATCATGAGGAAGAACTGCTTTCGTCATGTTACCGTAACTCATTGCAGCTTGCAAAGGCTTATGAATGCGAATCGGTTGCCTTTCCCTTGATTTCATCGGGGGTTTACGGCTATCCGAAAGAACAGGCATTACAGGTGGCAATCAACGAAATCTGTAAATTTCTTGCAGACAACGATATGCTCGTTTATATTGTTGTGTTTGACAAAGACGGATTCCGTGTCAGCAAAAAGCTTATCCGTGATATTGCCGAATACATTGACGAACACTATGTTGAAACGCACTATTCCGAAAACCGAAGTCGTGGATTATCCCGTCTTTTAAGACAGCCGGAGACTTATCCAATGCAAACCGCATCTTTGAATTTAGCTGATGTTGTAAATCAGCTTGATGAAAGCTTTTCTCAGATGCTTTTGCGTAAAATTGACGAAAAAGGTCTTACGGATTCTCAGTGTTATAAAAAGGCGAATGTTGACCGCAAGCTGTTTTCTAAAATAAGAAACAATGTCAACTATAAACCTAAGAAAACTACCGCAATTGCCTTTGCCGTTGCACTTGAACTGTCGCTTGATGAAACTAAAGAAATGCTCCAAAAGGCCGGCTATGCACTTTCGCACTCGAATAAATTTGATGTTATCATTGAATATTTTATTCAAAAGGGCGAGTATGATATTTTTACTGTAAACGAGGCTTTATTTGAATTTGACCAGGTTTTGTTGGGTCAGTAAATGTCGCATTTCAGGCGACCATATGTTATCCCGAAAGTTATATGATTAAGTCAAGATAAAAAACTTAATTACTTTTGGAGGTAACAACTATGAAAAACAACATTACAGAATTGGTATTCATTCTTGACAGAAGCGGTTCAATGTCAGGACTTGAACAGGACACAATCGGCGGATTTAATTCGCTCATTGAAAAGCAACGCAGACAGAACGGTAAGTGCTATGTTTCAACCGTATTGTTTGATCACGAAACCGAGGTTCTTCACGACAGGGTTGAATTGTCTGAAATTTCAAAAATGACTGAAAACGATTATACGGTTCGTGGCTCAACTGCACTCATTGACGCTATCGGCGGTGCAATTCATCACATTGGCAACATTCATAAGTATGCAAGAGAAGAAGATGTTCCCGAACACACCTTGTTTGTGATTATGACCGACGGAATGGAGAATGCAAGCCGTATCTATTCAAGCAATAAGGTCAAGAAAATGATTGAGCGTCAGAAAAATCGCTACGGCTGGGAATTTCTTTTTATCGGAGCTAACATTGATTCCGTTGAAACCGCAAAGCATTTTGGAATCAATTCCGACCGCTCCGTTAATTATCACGCTGACGGTCAGGGTACGGCTGTTGTTTTTGACGCAGTATCAAAAACCGTATGCAATTTCAGACAAAGCAGACCGCTTTCATCGTCTTGGAGCGATGAGATAGACAAGGACTACGAAAGCAGAAAATAAAAGGCAAATTAGTTTTAATTTCTGCATTTATACCATAAACAAAAGACCTATATTTACTTTAGAATAAGTAAATATAGGTCAAATTTATTGAAGTCACATTGGAAAGAATCAATCTTTTTATACTTGAAATTACTTTTAATGCATTTTGGCATTTTTGTGAGTTCATTTTTTACAAACCAAATTTTATGATTTGGGTCAACTTTGTCTGCAATTTCATTTTTGTTTATACATTCAACATTTTCAAATGCCTCAAACCAGTTTTCTTTGTAGGTGCAAAGGTGGGTGTTGTTCGGATAATAATACGACATAATTCCGAATGCACTGTCGCAGTAAACAAAAGTGTCTGATTCTGACTGTTGAGAACTGAATCTTTCACGAAAATTTGTCATTGACGGATTATATTCAAACAATCCTGTTGCAACAAGACAGCCGATATTTACAACGCAAAGCAGGGTGCATATTACTTTGCTCGGCTTTGGTTTTATATCTTTTACGCCGAAAGCAACGAGAATTGCAAAGATACCGAGAATTACAACGCTGTATCTTGCAATGTAAAACGGGCGTATAAAAACGGTTACGAACAACCCGATTATTTGAATCCCCATAACGCAGACATCTGCGAAAATTATACACAATTTTCGGTTGCTCTTTTTCATAAGAACAAGTGCAGATACTGCTATGCCCGATATGAATACAATTACAGACAACGGTTCAACTCCGCTGAGCCAAAAATTACTTGAGGCTGATTTTGTTTGATTTAAAAGAGGAATTATCCAAAATGAATATCCTGCCACCATAATAAGGTCTGCAATAATAACACGCTTGAACAAATTTCTGTCTTTAATGAGCAGATATATATTTGCAAAAGCAAAGATAATTGCAACTGCAAGAAGTGCGTAGATGTGATTGTATGCAGCCCCAAGTCCTGCTATAGCAAATAAAATGCAGTGATGAAACTTTTTGTTTGCTATAAAAAGCAGGGACTCAATAAAGCATAATGTAACAAAAAATATACTCCATGAGTATGACCTTTGCTGAACGCTGAAATAGAGCATCATTGGCACAGCTCCGACAGTCAGCATATAAATTATTGATGCTTTACTGCCGTAGTGCTTTTTTATGATTGTGCATCCCAAAAACAGCGTTGCAATGTAACCGATTGCCGAAAATATTTTTGTTGCTGTTATTGAGTATCCAAAGATGCAACAAAATGTTTTCAGCGACAAAAAATACAGCGGTGGGTGCATATCGGATTTCAGAATATTGATTATGTCTGAATAATTGTGCTGAATCAGCGACAGCGTGTATGCCTCGTCAAACCATATATTGTCATTAAATATAAGTGTCAGGGAAAACAATGACAAAACGGCAAATATGATATATACCGTATGATTTGCTCTGACTTTTAATTTGTGCATCATAATATCTCCGTTTCTGAGTTTATAGGATAATTTTACCATTACAGGGCTATAAATTCAAGATTAACGGAAAACGGTCTGTCCGTGATAAGTGTTTTACACACCTGAAAAGCTGAGAACTTTTTCGACTGATTTTGAATATACTTTCCATTCCTCCTGCTTTTCTTTAAGGCTTTTTGTGCCTTTGCGGGTGAGGTGGTAGTATTTACGCTTTCTGCCGTCAAATTCTTCCCAGTAGCTTTCAAGCAGATTTTCTTCTTCAAGCGCGTGAAGAATGGGGTAGAGAGTACCCTCTTTAAGCTCAAACACGCTCTCGCTCTGTAACTCAAGCTCTTTAATAATTTTGTATCCGTACATATCGTTTTTCTTTAAAACGCTCATCACAAGCATTGCTGTACTGCCTTTGATAAGTTCTTTACTGATTTTCATTTTATTTGCTCCTTTCCGATTAGCTCCGACACTTTGTCAACAAAACTGTTTGTCATACCATCCCTCCTTTCAGAGTTTTCGTTTAATCACAATAATCAGTAACTTTTCCGTCCTCTATGGTCAGACTCTTAAAGAAAAAGTTTGAGCCGTCGTCAGAAGTATCATCGTATCCTTTAAAATAAATTGTAAAGTTTATTTCATATACTGTTTTCTTCTTATCTCGATAATATGTTTTGCATATTCCATTAGTCCATTTTAAAAGTCCCGATTCTTTTATGCTTTCAAAGTCATCTCCCTTGTCAATCTTTTTGATTGCATCTACATCGGACAAAATTTCGGGAGTTTTATCGTATATATCCCTCTCATTAATGAAAGCTCCTACGCTTTCATCGTATGTAATAAATCCATCACTCAAATTGTATGAAAGGGTTGTGTATCTTCCGTTGTTATCCATACCAGTTCCAACTGATATTGCGCCGCCTTTGCCGTAAAATTCGGCAGGGATTTCTGTATCCGCATAGTATCCCTCAAGCGTCAGTTCATCTATAATTTCAGACTTATTCTGTGTTAAATCTGCATTAAGAACATATTCTGACATTTTTTCACGGCTTGAAGAATAGCTGTTCCCTGTTGCAAAATCATTGACGGTTCTGTATGCTGTGGCAGTGACCGTTATAATAAGATTTACGGACAAAAATACGCTTGCACATATTTCAATAAGGCGAATAGGTATGTTGTATTTTTTACGATTGTCAACTCTTTCTGATTTCAATATTTTAATGAAAAGTATGATTGACCATATTATAAATAATAACCCTAAAATATAGGGCAAAACATTAAAACAGAAAGAATCGGTTTCGGCAGGAACTGCAATAAAAATACATTTTGAATACGCAACAAATCCCTCTGTAACTGTTTTTACAAGTGCATACATTGCAGGCTGGTAAAAATAAAACATATTCGGCGGTGCTGATGATGTGAGTGCAGCCTCGTTGTAATCGTAAATAATAACGGAGAAAAATTGCAGGATAAAAGAAATCGCCACAAATAACGGAATGATTTTAATGTGCTTTTTTCTTGCCAATATTAACATTACAACATATGCAATCAGAAAAGCAAGCGAAACAAAATCGCATAGTATGCTGTGTCTGTATGATTGGTTATCGTAGCTGTATATAAAAGCGTCACGAAACCATATTGTGCAGAAGAACATCAGTATTATAAGACCGCAACAGATAAATGACAGCAGGTCACGAAAGTTATTGTTGTGCAGAGCATTCAACGGCACGGCGGTATCGTCTGGGTCGCCCATTTCTTCGGTAGCACGCTTTTCGGCTTCTTCTTTTGAATAGCCAATGTCAACATAGTAGTCGATTTTATCAAGCAAGTGCGATTCAAGCTCGGCTGTAATTAGCTTTCGGGAGCGTTCATCTTCAATTTGCTCGGCTACTTTTTCAAGAAATTTATTCTTCATATTATCCCTCCCATTTCTATAATACCTCGCAGTTCTATATACATAGATTGCCTATGTATATAGAATAATACATTTTTAAAGCATAGTCAAGGGGGGAGGTAAAAATTTTTGAGTGAAATTTTATGAATAATATACAATATGGCTTGATAACCTGTAGGGTCATTTATCAGATGACCGCAAGTAACAGTAGAAAATTTTATGGTAAATTAAATTATATAAAAATCGCAAAGTGATTGTCATACAGTAGCTGCGAACCTTGTTCGCCATTTGTTTTGTGTGTAAACACAAAACAATAAATATCTGTATTGAATTTGTTGTTAAATAATCATTTTGCCCCAAGCTTACGCTTGTGACGATTGGCGAACACGGTTCGCCGCTACAAATGAATACATAATTTCCATAATATCAAAACATTTTTGTAAAACATAAAATTTCATCAAGGCGGGCGTCCAATGAACGCCCTTACAGAATTGATACAGAAAAATACGGCTTGTTCATTTTCCGAACAAGCCGTGTTTCATATCAAAATATTTAAATTACTGTTCTTTCAGAACACCGTTGCGGTAGGCGCAGAGGAGCATTGAAAGTCCTTCAATGCGGTTACGGATTGTCTGACCGTCATCGGTTTGTGCAACACGGATTCGGTTTTCCGAGGTGTCAAAAACTTTTGTTGTTGAGAGAATGTCCTTGTTTGATTTGATTGCGTTGTCAATTCCCGCAAAGGGTTCGTGGGTGACAATTCGCATACCGTAGGAATTATAGACAAGCGTGTAGCCCGCCGTGCCTGTTTTGTCCTGATATGCTCTGCAAAATCCGCCGTCAATCACAATCAGCTTGCCGTTAGCCTTTATCGGACTTTCGCCCTTTTTGCGGATAACGGGAACATGACCGTTGATTATGTGACCGTGATTTTCCGAAAGACCGAATTCTTTCAAAATCTTCACGCAGGCATCTTCATCGTGATAGAGCGTGTAGTAATGGTTGCGTGTTTCCGTGTGGGTTTCGGAATCGTCAATAAAGAAACGCTCAAACGAACACATCTTTTCTCTGCCGAAAAGCGGTGAATGTTTTCCGCACCAGAGATACCACATATAGTCGTTGCCTTTTTGCCTTTCGGGAGAATTTTCGGGGGCAGAGTGTCCCTGACGAACAATCTTTTCAAGCTCATCAAGCAATGCTTTTCCCGAAAGCACACAGTTGCCCGTGTCAAATTCCATAAAACTGCCGTCCTTATTCATCGGAATACAGCCGTGGAGCAAAAGATTGTTGTTGCAACACTTGTACATTCCGCCCTTGGCAAACAGAAAATCAATGTGTCTTTTCAGCTTTTCACTTGCCATAAAGGCATTTTTAAGCTGTTCCATGACCCGTTTTTCCGTCTTTGTCAGTTCATACGGATAGTCATGGTCAACTGTGGGGAAGAAGGTGTCGGAAATCGGATACTTCTTTTCGCCGACAGTTACGGTCGCATTTTCAAAATCAATCTTGTCAAGCAATCGCCTGTCGCTCATATTAAAGTTAGGATTGCGGCTGACAAGCTGACCTTCAAGCTTAAAGAGAATAACGGCAATCGCCTTGTGCATATCGGCAACAAGCAACGGATCGTTTGAGGTGTAGGGCGAATCCGCAAAAGGACCTTTCGGCATAAAGCGTTCAACATTTCCGCCGCCGTAAACATCCTTTGCAAAAAGCGAGAGGTCACGCAGACTTATTCCGTAGCCGACCTCGATTGTGTCAAGATTGCCGTATGAAAATGCGTTGTTAAGTGCAGCGGCAATGCAAGCCATACTGCCCGATGCCGCACCCATCCAAAGAATATCGTGATTGCCCCACTGAATGTCAACACCGTGGTGCATCATAAGGTCGTCAAGCACAATGTCAGGTCTTGCACCTCTGTCGAAAATGTCGCCGACAATGTGGAGCTTGTCAACAATAAGTCTTTTTATCGTGTCACAAAGCGAGAGTATGAAAACATCGGCTTGTCCTGCCTCAATAATTGTGTGCAGAATATTTTCGTGGTAGGTTTCACGGTCTTTTTTGCCTGAATCACCGAACATAAGCTCCTCAATGATATATGCATAATGCTTTGGCAGAGTTTTACGAACCTTGCTTCGTGTGTATTTGGAAGAAATGTGTCGGCAGATTGCAAGCAATCTTATGAGTGTTAATCTGTACCATTCTTCAATGTCGGTTATTTCGCTTTTGTAAACACTGAGTTTTTCCTTTGGATAATAAATCAGCGTTGCAAGCTCGGCACGCTGTTCGGATGTGAGAGTATTTGAAAAAAGGTCGTCAATCTTTTCTCTGATTGAACCCGATGCGTTGTTGAGAATATGTCTGAATGCCTCATGCTCTCCGTGAATATCGGAAAGAAAATGTTCGGTACCTTTCGGCAAATCAAGGATTGCATGAAGATTAATCATCTCTGCCGCAGCCGACTGAATGTTAGGATACTGCTCCGAAAGTGCCTCAAGATAGAGAATATTTTCCTGCATTTGCTTTTCATCGTAATGTTTCATCAAGTCCGCCTCCGAAAAAACTTTTACTGAAATCAGTGTATCACAACGCAAAAATTATATCAATATTATTGCAAAAGATTTTGCGGAATTTTCTGCAAAAACAAAACACCCGATTTCCGTTTTGGTCGGAAATCGGGTGTAAAATGTTTAGTTTAGTGTGAGATTTGTGATTTGCACCTGTATCGGCGGTTATTGCCGTACAGTAGCGGCGATCAGTGATCGCCATTTGATTTGCGGCAAACGCAAATCAACAATTTACATAATCGAGCAGACAAGGTCTGTGTATTCGGACGGATTTTCAAGCGGAAGTCCTGCGATTAGAAGCGCCTGACTGTAGAGAACCTCGGCATACTTCTTTGCTCTGTCAACATCGCTCTTGATAAATTCTTCCATCTTCTTAACGGCAGGGTGTGAAAGGTTAAGCTCAAGCACACGCTGAGCCTTCATGTTTGCGTCAGGCTGAACTGAGTTGAAATACTTTTCCATTTCAAATGAAATGCCGCCCTTTGCCGTAAGACAAACAGGATGTGAAACAAGTTTCTTTGATGCGGTAACCTCTGCAACCCTGTCACCGAGTGTTTCCTTAACAAATGTAAGAAGTGCGTCCTTGTTTTCTTCATCCTCTTTATTTTCCTCGGTTTCAATGCCGAGGTCATCGTTCATTGCCGAACAGAATTTCTTTTCCTTATATGTCATGAGTGACTGTAGAGTAAACTCGTCAATCTCCTCTGTGCAGTAAAGAATTTCGTAACCCTTTGAGCGGATAAGCTCTGTCTGCGGAAGTGTGTCGATTGCAGCGGCATTTTCGCCTGTTGCAAAGTAGATGAACTTCTGGTCTTCTTTCATTCTGTCAACATATTCCGAAAGTGTAACAAGCTTTTTCTCGCTTGAAGAATAGAACATAATAAGGTCCTGAAGTTCTTCCTTGTGCATACCGTAGTCCGAAACAACACCGTATTTTAGCTGTCTGCCGAATGCGGTGAAGAATTTTTCGTAATTCTCACGGTCATTCTGAAGCATTGAAGTAAGCTCGTTTTTAATCTTCTTTTCAATGTTCTGAGCAATTGTAATGAGGTGACGGTCATGCTGGAGCATTTCTCTTGAAATGTTGAGCGAAAGGTCTGCGCTGTCAACAATACCCTTTACAAAACGGAAGTGCTCGGGCAAAAGCTCTTCGCAGTTATCCATAATAAGCACACCGCTTGAATAAAGCTGAAGTCCCTTTTTGTATTCCTTTGTGTAGTAGTCATAAGGAGCAACAGACGGAATAAAGAGCAATGCCTTGTAGGTTACAACACCCTCAACAGAAGTTACGATAGTTTTAAGTGGCTTGTCCATAGCCATAAATTTTTCGCTGTAGAACTTGTCGTATTCTTCCTGAGTAACATCTTTCTTTCTTCTCTGCCAAAGAGGAATCATGCTGTTGAGTGTTACGGTTTCCGTGTAATCCTCATATTCGGGTTTGTCGCTGTCCTTGGTTTCTTCCTTAACTCTGCTCTTTGTCATATCCATAACAATCGGGTAGCGGATGTAGTCGGAATACTTCTTGACAAGTCCCTGTATTCTGTACTGCTCAAGGAATTCGTCGTAGTTTTCATCGTCTGTGTTATCCTTGATTTCAAGAATAATCTCTGTGCCGGCATTTTCCTTTTCAATCTCGCTGATTGTGTAGCCGTCTGCACCGCTTGACTGCCAGCAATATGCCGTATCCTCGCCATATTTCTTTGTGTTTACGGTAATCTTCTTTGCAACCATAAATGCCGAGTAGAAACCAACGCCGAACTGACCGATAATGTCAATGTCGTCCTGCTTTTCTTCCATGCTCTGCTTGAATTTGAGTGAGCCTGAGGATGCGATTGTGCCGAGGTTGTTTTCTAGGTCATCCTTGTTCATGCCGATACCGTTATCCGTGATTGTAAGAGTACGGCTTTCTTTGTCGGGCTTTAAAACGATTTTGAAATCGCCTCTGTCAAGACCGACCTTGTCATCGGTAAGAGAAATGAAGCAAAGCTTGTCGATAGCGTCGCTTGCATTTGAAATAATCTCACGAAGAAAAATTTCTTTGTGAGTATAAATTGAGTTAATCATAAGGTCGAGAAGTCTTTTTGACTCTGATTTAAACTGTTTCTTTGCCATAAAAATCTTCCTTTTCATAATAATACATAAATTAAGAAGCCTTGTTCAAAACCGCAATTTGCATAGCTTTTCACACAAGCCTCTCATTAAACTATAATTATACTACAAAAGGTCAACTGTTTCAATATATAAAAAGTCCGAATGTGTCATATAGGACGAATTTTGGTGAAAATTGTCATTGCAATGGCGGCGTTTTCGTTTTATAATCTACTTAATAACTGCATTGAAAAAGAAAGGAGAATTAAATGACATATTCAGACGGTACAAACAGCGGATTTTCAAGAAGAAATCACTATGTGGGACAGCCTGCCGTAAAAGTCGGAAGTTCAAATTTTAACTACTACAGAAAGCCTGAAAAAAGTCATGGCTTTGCAAAGAGAGTCGCATTTTTTGCGTACTTTCCGCTTTTGATTCTATGGCTTGAAACCGACCTTAAAATTGCGTCGGGGTTTGATGTGCTCGGCGGTTTTACTTTCACATTTCTGTTCACAATCGTGCTTTCGGCGGTACTTGTTTTGTTGTGTTCTTTTTCAAAACGCAGAGGGGTAAACAGAGGGATTGCAACCGTACTCACGGCTGTGCTGACGATATGGTACGGTGTGCAGATGATATACTATAATGTTTTTGGCACAATGGTTGTTGTAAGCAGCGTTACAAACGGCGGTGCAGGGCAGGCATTCAATTCAATTGATATGATTATGACTGCGATAACAAGCAGAATTGTGTTTGTTGTTTTACTTTTTGTTCCGCTTGCTTTCTTTATAATTTTCGGTGGAAAGCTGTTTGACTTTTCAAAAGTAAAGTTAAAGGGTAAGCTGATTGTGCTTTTGATTGCGGTGGCTTTTCAAATCGGAACTGTCCTTGCGGTAGGTATTGACCGTGATTCTTCCGACACAAAGAGCAACTACAATCTTTATTACGGTGAATTGCAACAGGTTGCCGTGTGTGAACGCTACGGACTTTACACAATGCAAAGGCTTGACATCAGCCGCCTTATGTTCGGTTACAAAGCGAATATACGCACAAACAGCAAGCCGAAAAATAAAGAATCGACTGCCGATGAAATTACAAAAACAGAGCAGAAAGCTCAGATTATGAGTGCTGATTTTTCAAAGCTTGCAAAGAATACAAATAATGATGAGTTAAAGTCGCTTTATGAATATTTTGACAGTGAAGAACCGAGCAATACCAACGAATATACGGGTATGTTCAAGGGTTACAACATAATTTTCATTACAGCCGAAAGCTTTTCGCAGTATGCAATTGACAAGGATCTGACTCCGACGCTCTGGAAAATGTATAACGAGGGATTTCAATTTGAAAATTACTATTCGCCTGCGTGGGGTGTAAGCACAACTGACGGTGAATATGCAAATCTTACAGGCTTAATTCCAAAATCCGGTGTGTGGAGCTTTTCAAAGTCAGCCGAAAATAATGTAAGTTTCCCGTTCACTCTCGGTGAGCAGAGCAGAAAACTCGGTTACAAAACAGTTAACGCTTACCACAATCACACCTATGATTACTACGACAGGGACAAGTACCTTACAAATATCGGCTATGACTACTCTGCAATCGGAAAAGGTCTTGACCTCGGTGAAAATGTGTGGCCGAATTCCGACCTCAAGATGATGCAGAAAACTGTTGACGATTACATAAATTCCGACAGCTTCAGCGTTTATTATATGACGGTCAGCGGTCACGGTGGATATTCATACAACACCATGAGCGAACGCAACGCAGACCTTGTAAAAGACCTGAAATACAGCGATGAGGTCAAGGGCTATCTTGCCGCAAACATTGAGCTTGACAAGGCAATGGAATATCTTCTTGCAAGACTTGAAAAAGCAGGCAAGCTTGACAACACCCTTATTTGCCTTACGGACGACCATTATCCGTATTCGCTTGATGAATTTGACGGTGTGTCCGAACTTGCGGGACACAAGGTTGACACAACCTTTGAACAGTACAAAAATGCATGGCTGTTGTGGAGCGGTTCAATGAAAAAGCCCGTCAAGGTTAACACATACTGTTCAAGCCTTGATATTCTGCCCACGCTTTCAAATATGCTCGGTCTTGAATATGACAGCAGAATGTTGGCAGGTACGGATGTTTTCGGAAACAAAGAACCGTTCGTTGTGTTTGCCGACAGAAGCTGGATTTCCCAGAACGGAAAATACAATGCGTCAACAGGCGAATACACCGCTTTCAAGGGTGCAAAGGGCAAGGATAATATTGACGAACTCAATAACAGATGCAACAACCTCTTTACCGTTTCAAGAATGATTCTCGACAACAATGTTTATGCTGAGGCTTTCGGTGATACCCATGTTACGGGAAAGTAGTTTAATGCTCAAATTTGCATTGACTGCAAGGCGAAAATAAAGTAAAATAGAACATGACAAATCCATACGGCGACAGTCAGTTTTGACTGCTGCCGTATTCCGTATACGGAATAAATAGTTTAAAATAAAATTGAGATGATTCTTTGAAAATATATAAAACTGCCTTAGTTTGTTTAATAACCTGTGCGGTTGCATTTTTCGGCTGTTCGTGTTCGTTGACGGATGATTCGGAAAGCAGTAAACCAAAGAGAAGCTCTATCATAGAAAAATCCGTTACAACTCCGAGTGCACAAGATGTTGAAAACGACAAGGATTATGCAGATGTAAAAACCGATTATGCCTACGAGACGCTTACCGATGATTATGTAAAAGAACTGTATATGAGAATTGCAAAGAGCGTTGACACAGTGTATGCACCGAACATTACAACAACAGGCTCGCTTTCCGATTATCAGATTACACAGGCTGTTGAGGCATACAAAAACGACCACCCCGAAACTTTCTGGCTCAAGGGGTCAAGTCTTTTTGTTCCGTATGGTGACACAACAAGCGTAAAGCTTGATTATACTGTTCAAAATGATAAGCTTATAGCCGCCAAGAAAAAATTCAATATTGCCGTTGCTTCTGTTTTGAAGAATTTGCCCTCAGGCAATGATTTTGAAAGAGAAGAATACATTAACAACTATATAATTGACAATTGCAGGTATGACGATGCAGCGGCTGAAAACGATGATGTTCAGGGCAATGAAAACGATGCCTACGGTGCGTTGGTTGACGGCAAAGCCGTGTGTGAGGGTTACGCAAGAGCCTTTCAGCTTTTGTGCAACAAGGCGAATATTGACTGCGTATTACTTTCGGGAACAGCCGATTCAGACAATCACGCATGGAACGGTGTAAAAATCGGCGGCGATTGGTACCAAATTGATGTTACATGGAATGATACCGACGGCGAAAATAATTATGCGGAAAACGACTATTTTAACCTAACCGATGACCTTATGTTCAAGGATCATAAGTTGTCATATAAGTATTCCGAGCTTAATTCACAAACTTATTTGAGCGTTGCTACATGGTGTAATTTTTATGTTCCAAAGTGTACGGCTGAAAAGTACAACTATTTTAACTATAAGTACCCGACTGTTTCGGATCCAGATAATGCCGATGATGTAAGCCAAGCTATTGCAAATGCTGCAAAAAACGGAGATGAATATTTCAGCATTGTTGTTGATAAGAACACCGATTTCGATTATATGTATGACAGGATTATGAATGACGGTTATCTTTATAACTGGATTTCAGAGGCTAATGAGATTAACGGTTATTCACCAAGGCTTGCGGAAAGCTGTTATGTTTATCGCAAGGATGAGTTAGGTGTGCTGACTGTTGAACTTGAATATGTTGATTAACGGCGATGTGATGAGATGTTCACTTTTGTCCGCAATGCAGGGACACTCTGCTTAAAAAATGATTTTATATAAATAAAGCTAACCAAAGGAATGATATTATGAAAAAGTATGATGTTCAGAAGTTTGAACTTTTGTCAAACGAACAGATTGCAGACGGCATTTTTGATATGAGGGTAAAAAATGACGAGCTTGCTCCGCTTGCAAAGTGCGGACAGTTTGCCCATGTTTATGTGCCTTCAAAAACTCTGCGCAGACCTATTTCGGTTTGTGACAGCGAAAACGGTGTTCTCCGCCTTGTTTATCAGGTAAAGGGTGAGGGAACAAAAATTATGTCCGAGATGAAAAAGGGCGAAAGCGTTGATATTCTCGCTCCTCTCGGCAACGGCTTTAAAATTGAAAAAGGCAAGCGTTATTGCCTTATCGGCGGCGGTATAGGCGTTCCTCCGATGCTCTACACAGCAAAGCAGTGTGAAAATCCGCTTGTTATCACAGGCTTCAGAAACAAAGACCTTATTATTCTTCAGGACGATTTCAAGAAAGCCGGTGCAGAACTTGTGCTGACAACAGATGACGGAAGTGCGGGAATCCACGGCTTTGTAACAGATGTTCTCAAAGAAAAAATCTCAGAGGTTGACGAGGTTTGTGCATGCGGTCCTACCCCGATGCTCAAGGCTATTGCCGATGTTTGCAAAGAGGCAGGTAAGCCGTGTCAGATTTCTCTTGAGGAGAGAATGGCCTGCGGAATGGGCGCATGCCTTGTGTGCGCAGTAAAGGTAAGAAAAAACGGTGAAGAAATTATGCAGCATGTCTGCAAAAACGGCCCCGTATTTAATGCTGAGGAGGTAGTTTTCAATGGCTGATTTATCTGTAAAAGTTTGCGGAGTGGAATTTAACAATCCTCTCATCGCCGCATCGGGAACATTCGGTTTCGGTATGGAATATTCAGAGCTTTATCCCCTTGAAAAGCTCGGTGGTATTTCATGCAAGGGTATCACACTTACCCGCCGTGACGGCAACCCTGTTCCGAGAGTAGCCGAAACTCCTTCCGGCATTTTGAATGCAGTAGGACTTCAAAACCCCGGTGTTGATGTTTTTATCAATGAGGATTTGCCGTGGCTCAAAAAGCAGAATACGGTTATCATTGCAAACATTGCCGGCAACACTCCCGAAGATTATTGTGCTATGGCTGAAAAACTCAGCGAAACCGATGTTGATATGATTGAGCTCAACATCTCATGCCCTAATGTCAAGAGCGGCGGAGTGCAGTTCGGCACAAGCTGTGAATCCGTAGGTGCAATTACTGCGGCTGTCAAAAAGTATTGCAAAAAGCCGCTTATCGTAAAGCTCAGCCCAAATGTTACCGACATTGCATCAATCGCACAGTCGGCAGAGGCAAACGGTGCAGACGCAATTTCAATGATTAACACGCTCACAGGTATGCGTATCGACATCAACTCACGCAGACCGATTATCCGCAACAACACAGGCGGAATGAGCGGCCCTGCAATTTTCCCTGTTGCAGTAAGAATGGTTTGGCAGGTTGCAAACGCAGTTAAAATTCCGATTATCGGTATGGGCGGTATCTCAAGCTGGCAGGATGCAATCGAGATGATGATGGCAGGCGCAACCGCACTTCAAATCGGTACTGTCCTTTTTACGGATCCGTATGCGCCTATTAAGATTGCCGACGGTATGAACGAATGGCTCGACAAAAACGGAATCAAGAGCGTTTCGGAAATCACAGGAACAGTTAAGCCTTGGTAATTTTGCAGAATAAAAAATAATTTAAAGTCCATAATAACCCTATCGGAGGGATGTTATGGACTTTTTGCGTGCATTAATAACGGCGCCCGTTTCAATTACAGTATTGTTCCTGCTGTCAAAGTTCATCGGCAACAAGCAGATGTCAAGCCTTAATCTTTTTGACTACATCAACGGAATCACAATCGGTTCAATCGCAGCGGAGATGGCAACAGCCGAAATGTCAGACTTTTGGGCGTGTCTTGCGGCACTCATTGTTTATGTAATAATTGTTATGCTTTGTTCGTGGCTTTCGCAAAAATCAACAATGTTACGAAGATTTTTAACAGGCAAGTCTATTGTGATTTTCGACAGAGGAAAGTTGTACAAAAAGAATTTTTCGGTTGCAAAAATTGATATAAACGAATTTCTTACACGAATGCGTGAAAAGGGATATTTCAGCCTTGATGATGTCGAAACGGTTTTTCTTGAACAGAACGGCGATTTGTCGGTTCTGCCAAAGGACAAAAAGCGCCCTGCAACTCCGGATGATTTAAAAATCATTGTTCACCAAACCAGACCTGAGTCCGTGGTTATTACGGACGGAAAAATTCTCGAGAAAAATCTTGCCGAATCGGGCTTTAATCTTGAATGGCTCAAAAAACAGCTTGACAACAACCGCAAACGGCTCAAAGATGTTTTTCTCGGTGTGTGTGATGATACGGGAAACCTCAAGATTTACCAAGACGGAAAGTCTGAAAGCAAGAATGATATTTTTGACTGATAAAGCGTAAAAGAATAAAATTTGCACCTTTACAGGCTCGTAAAGGTGCTTTTTTAATGTGCAAAAATAAAATGATACAAAAAATAAATTTTACCATTGCAATAATCAAAATTAATGTTATACTAAAATCGTAAGTGCGTGTCGGCAAGATTTTGCAGAACGCTTTGAAAAAATCGGAAAATTTTAATAAAGAAGGAAGTGCTTTAATGATTAAAAAGTTTACATCGGGCAACCCGATTGATACGCAGGCCGTTGTTGAAAAATTTAACGCTCTGCCTATTGCGGAATTTCCGCTCGGCGGCAAGTTTGAGAACGGAAATTTTGTCTTTGAATTTGATATGGCAGACAGCGACATCGTCTACGGTCTCGGCGAAGCTCCGAGAGGAATCAACAAGCGTGGTTGGGTGTATAACAGCTTTTGCAGTGATGACCCGTTCCACACCGAAACAAAGTCATCCCTCTATGCCGCTCACAATTTCCTTATGCTCAGCGGTTCAAAAACTTTTGGTATTTTTATCGACTTCCCGTCAAAAATCCGTTGGGACATCGGCTACACAACCGCAAACAAAACCGTTATCACAATTGACGGCACGGATTTTGATATCTATTACATTGACGGCACAAAGCCGCTTGAAATCGTAAAAGAGTTCAGAAAATCAATCGGCACAAGCTATGTTCCGCCGTTTTGGGCATTCGGCTATCAGCAGAGCCGTTGGAGCTATCACAATGCCGAAGCTGTTGACGCTGTTGTTGACGGTTACAACAAGGCAGGAATTCCGCTTGACTGCGTATATCTCGACATCGACTATATGGAGCGTTACAAGGACTTTACTGTTGATGATGAAAAATTTCCGGATTTCAAGGACTATGTTTCAAAGAAAAGGGAAGAAGGAATCCACCTCATTCCGATTATTGACGCGGGCGTTAAAAAAGAGAACGGCTACGATATCTATGAAGAGGGCAGAAAGAACGGATACTTCTGTAAAAACGAGGACGGCACGGATTTTGAGGGCGGTGTATGGCCCGGTATCGTTGGCTTTCCCGATTTTCTCCGTCCGGATGTAAGAAAGTGGTTCGGCTCAAAATATAAAATTCTAACAGATATGGGAATTGACGGTTTCTGGAACGATATGAACGAGCCTGCAATTTTCTATTCGGTAAAAGGACTTAACAAAGCACTTGATAAGGCGGCTTCTCTCAAAGGGCAGAACCTTGACCTTTCAAAATTCTTTGAACTCAAGGATACATTCGCAGGTCTTTCAAACAGTCCCGAGGATTATTCAAGCATTTACCATACAGTTGACGGCAAACAGGTTTGCCATGATCAGGTTCACAACATTTACGGTGCTAATATGACAAAGGCCGCCGGCGAATATTTTGCGGAGGAGTTCGGTAAAGAAAAAATTCTTATGTTCTCCCGTGCGTCATATGTAGGCGCTCACCGTTCAAGCGGTATCTGGTTCGGTGATAACCACTCTTGGTGGTCGCACATTCTTCTTGACCTAAAAATGCTCCCGTCGGCGAATATGTGCGGTTTTCTGTACTGCGGTGCAGATCTCGGAGGCTTTAACGAAAACGCAACCCGTGACCTTGTTCTTCGTTTCCTTGCACTCGGTGTGTTTACTCCGCTTATGCGTAACCATGCCGCTCTCGGCACAAGAAATCAGGAGTGCTACAGCTTTGAAAACAGCGATGATTTCAAGGATATTGTTGAGGTTCGTTACAGACTTATTCCGTACCTTTACAGAACATTCAAAAAGGCAAGCAAAGAAAATGATATGATTTTCAGACCGCTCTCGTTTGATTATCCCGATGATAAAATTGCCCGTGAATGTGAAACACAGCTTATGCTCGGTGACGAGTGCATGATTTGCCCTGTATATGAGCAGAATGTAGGCGGAAGATATGTTTATCTTCCCGAGAACATGACTTTTGTAAAACTCAGCGGTACAAGCATTACAACAGAAAAAATGAGCAAGGGTACTCATTATATTGAGGTTGCCCTCAATGAAGTTCCGCTCTTTATCAAAGACGGCAGGCAGATTGAACTCTGCAAGCCCGCAATGAGAACTTCACAGCTCGACACAACAGACACAGTTATGATTCCGTAAAATTTTATTTATACGATTATCTGTTTGCACAATCTATGGGCGAATAACTATGTCAACAACATGGTTTACACTTTATACAAGGACATAGTTTACAGCAAAATCAAACACGGCAGTTGATAAAAAACTGCCGTGTTTTTGTATGTCTTTAATTCAGTTTTAATCGTCGGAACTTTTTCTTTCGCTTTTGAAAAGCTTGCAGATTTCATAGTAAATCGGAATTGTTAAAAATGCAATCCAACCAAATGACCAACCGCCGCAGATGTCGAGAAATCCGAAAAACATATACACAATAACGACAAGCAGGGGATAAGCAAAATGACTCGGCTTGCGTTTGTAGATTGCGTCAACAAGTGTGTAATAGAGAGAAATTGTCAGAAAGCATACCCAGCTGAGTACCCAACCGAGCAATACTCCGCTGAATCCCCAAACGAGGAATCCGATAACGGCAATCAACCAAAACGGAAAGTGCTTCCAAAAGCGGTGCGACTTTGAATGTTTATGCTCTTCAATGCTTTCATCATACATAACATTTCCGTTTTCGTCTGTATAGACTTTTGTTTTGCCGTTTTCTTCAACATGAATTCCGTTCCAGCCGACATCAACCTTTGTACCATCTTTATCTTTAACATGGATTCCGTCCCTGAAATTAAGGTGAACAGAATCACCGTCCTTTGAGTCAACATGGATTCCGTGTTTGAACGAAACCTTGTCTGATTTTTTGTATGTTGTGTCGCTGTCGGGATTATTTTCGGCATTATTTTCGGGTTCTTCCGACTGTGCTTCGCTTTCGGTTTCTTTTTCGCCTTTAAGCAATTCATCAAGCGAAACACCGTAGATATCGGCAAGAAGAATAAGATTATCCGTGTCGGGCGATGCCTCTGCACGCTCCCATTTTGACACAGCCTGACGGCTTACACCTATTCTTGAGGCAAGCTCCTCCTGGCTTAGATTCATCTTTTTTCTGTACTGCAAAAGTCTGTTGGCAGTTTCAATGTTCATAAAATTTCCTCCTCAAATATTGCTTTAGGGTTTTACCTTGTGAGAAAATTATATCGGTTGCCTGCCCCAAAAAACAATACATTTCGGGTTCCATTGTCGCAACTCTCGGTTGCAACCCGTAGTTGCGACAATAAAAATCAATAAAAACGCAAAATATTCCAATATCAGAGGTCAAGACCTGTTGTAGTCTTTAAAAATTCACCAAGCTTGTCGCAGATGATTTTTACACCGCCCTCGCTGTCACTTTCAACATTGAGAGGCATAATCGGATCGTGTACCGAAAGTCTGAGCAAGAACCAGCCGTCACCGTTATCCCTGTCAAACGAAACTCTGATGCCCTCACGGTTATCATCGGCAACACACCAGCCGTCCTGCTCCTCGGCATACTTTGTAAGGTCGGCAATAATTTTTTCACCGCAGGCTCTGAAATCTTTTTCAAGAATTTTGTATCTGATTTCTGTGCTTTCAAGCGGTTCTTTGAGTGAGGCGGTAAGCTCGTCAAGCTCCTTGCCCTCTTTTCTCATCTGAGCGGCCTTGATAATAATTTTTGTGCAGAGATATGCACCGTCATCAAGAAAGTAGTTTTCACGCATTGCGGCATGACCCGATGTTTCGATTGCAAGAGGACAGTTTATGCCCTGAGCGTTGAGCTCAAGAGCCTTGTCGATAACATTCTTATAGCCTCTGCGATAGCGGTAATGCTTTCCGCCGAGGTCATTTTCAATAAATTGTTTAAGACCGCTTGATGTGATTGAGTCTGTAACAATCATACCGCCGTCATTGCCCTCAAGAGCAATTGCCGCCGCAACGGCTACAAGTCTGTTTCGATTGATTTCGTTGCCCTTGCTGTCAACAGCACCGCCACGGTCAACATCCGTATCAAAGATTACGCCGAGGTCTGCGCCGGATTCCCTGACAGCCTCACAGATTGAATCCATTGCCTCTTTAGCCTCAGGATTCGGCACATGATTCGGGAACATTCCGTCAGGTTCAAGATAACGGCTGCCTGTTGTGTCTGCTCCGAGAACAGAAAGCACCTTGTCGGCATAAAATCCGCCAGCACCGTTGCCTGCGTCAACAACAATCTTAAAGCCCTTGAGCGGATGCTCGTAATCTTCTGCATTAACTTCTTTTTTAATCTTTTCGCAAAGTCCCTTTGCGTAGTCGCTCATATAGTCAACATCCGTAATATTTCCGCCGTTGCTTTCTTCGGGATGTTCACCGTTTTGTGCGTAGAGAAGAATTTCCTCAATGTCACTGCCCTCAAGACCGCCCTCACGGGTGAAAAATTTAAGACCGTTTCTGTTGAACGGGTGGTGACTTGCGGTAATCTGAAGAGCACCGTCACATCCGAGGTCAACGGTTGTCATAAACATTGACGGAGTTGACGCAAGCTGACAGCAGAGAACTTCTGCACCGCAACGCTTAAAACGCTCGGTTGTGATTTTCATTATATGCGGTCCCGAAATACGGCTGTCACGACCGACAGAAATTTTGAGCTCGCTCGGCTTTTTTGAAACTTTTTTAGAAAGCCAAAGCACAAAGCCGTCTGCCATATCGGCAACAACATCGTCGGTAAGGTTTACACTTTGTCCCTCAACACCCTCGCTTGCAACTCCTCGTATGTCTGTTCCGCTTTTGAACTGTTTGTAAAAATCGTTAAGCATTTCATGATTCCTTTCTTATTTGTATGATTGCTTTTATTGAAAATTTAATTTGGAGCAATCCTGAATCCTTTTTGATATCAGCCTTCATAACATAGATTATAACTTAAAATGAGCAAAATCTCAATATGCCTATTAAATTAAGTTTGTAAAAAACAGCAGTTATATAATGCTGAAAAAGAAACAAGTTGTTGAATTTACACAATCAAATGTTATGCTTGTGTTAAAACTATATTTCTATAAAAGCAAATACAAAGCATATTGCACAAAAAATACGATAACTAATTGTGCATAACTGACACCTAAAAGTATTTGTGAACAAAAATTAATCGCTAAAATTGTTGACTTTTCCGAATGTTTGACTATAATAATAATTGTCAAGTAAATAGTCCGCTTGACTATCGGCTGATTTCCAATTAGCCTTACTCGAGTAAAATTGAATTATCACATAGTCGATAAATTGATCATGATTTTGCCAAATGGTAAATGGCGCACGAAAACAAAACTTTATATTTTTAAAGAATTGAATGGAGGAAATTTTATGACACCAATTCTTAGCTTACACAATGTTGATGTAACCAAATTCCTCGCCGTGCTCGATACCTGCGAGGGCAATGTATATCTCGTTACAAGCGAAGGCGACAGACTCAATCTCCGCAGCAAGCTTTGCCAGCTTGTCGGTCTTACAAGACTTATCGAAGGCGGCAGGATTGCAGAAGCAAGTATTATTTGCGAAAACAAGAACGACGAGAGCAAGCTTTTCAGACTTAATATGTTCGGCGACACAGGTAACGCCAAAGTAGGTTAATTCTGAAAACACTGACTTAAATATCTACGGTTTTCACGTTAATTTCAAAACTTCTAAACCCAAGGACAGCTGCGAGAGGTCGCAGCTGTTTTTGGCTTTTACCTTTTAAATGTAAAATATCAATAAAGTGTTGATTTTGCCGATGTTTTGGGTTATACTAAGCTTAGTTTATTTAATGAGGCGTTAAACGCATTCGGAAAGGAATACGCTATGGCAGATACAAAAAACGAGCTTATGAACGAAGAAGATCAGGGTATGCTCATCACTCTTGAGGATGAAAACGGTCAGGAAGTTGAATTTGAATTTCTTGATGTAATCGAGTTTGAGGGTACGGAGTACATTGTTCTCATCGAAAATGACGAAGATGCAGACGAGGTTGTTATTCTTCAGATTAATCAGATTGACGAAGAAACAGAGGAATATGTCAGCATTGACGATGAAGATACTCTTAACAAGGTATTTGAGCTTTTCAAAAAGAAATATGAGGGCGACATTAACTTTGAATAATTCGTTTCAAATTGAGCTTCCGAGGGGAGGCTCTTTTCTTTTGTGTGAATATAACATTCTCAGCGGGAAAAAATACCGTTGAGGTGTTGTGTATGACAGAAAAAACCGGACTTGAAAAAACCGTTGTGTTTAATTTGAAATCGGCAAATGAATCTGATGTCAATAATATCGTCAATGAAAAAGGTCACGAAAGCCGTTCGTTTTATTACAAACTCGGCTTACTCTATTTTCTCAATATTGTTGACTGGATTTGTACAGAGGCGCTCATCGGCAGCGGACATTTTGTTGAGGCAAATCCCGTTATGCAGCCTGTGCTTGAAAACTTTTGGCTGACATTGTTAATCAAGGGAATTTTGCCACTTGTGCTTATTCTTGGTTGTGCATTGATTTATAAGCTTGCCGAAATCGGCAGAAGCAAAACGGCTGAAATGCTTTTAACGGTCGGAATTGTGTCTTATGCCCTTGTAAACCTATGGCATATTTTCAATTTTGTATTGCTCTTTTGTCGATTTTAATGTACAATAGGGGGTAGCGAATTTGAAAGGGAGTGTATGTTTTGCCGGCATTATCAGTAAGAAATCTTACAATGACTTTTATCGAAAGAAACCTTTTTACCGATGTTTCGTTTGATGTTGAAGAAAGAGATAAGGTGGGCTTTATCGGAGCTAACGGAGTCGGTAAAACAACTCTCTTTAAGATACTCAACGGCGAAATCAGCCCTGTTTCGGGAACTGTTACCTTTTCAAAAAATGTCCGTCCGGGATATATGGAACAGCATGCCTGCAACAATCCGAGGGCAGATGTGTATCACGAGCTGCTTTCCGTGTTCGATTATCTTTCGGATATGGAAACCGAAATTTCCGCACTTGCACATCAGATTGACAACAAGTCGGGAAATCTTGACGAGCTTGTTGAAAGGCAGACCATGCTTATTGAACAGTTTGAAAGAGCAGGCGGTCTGACCTATAAAAGCAGAACCCGTTCCGCACTTTTAGGACTCGGATTTTCCGAAAATGACTTTACAATGCCTGTCGGCAATTTAAGCGGCGGTCAGCGTTCAAAGCTCTGCCTTGCAAAGCTGTTGCTGTCGCAGAGCAATATGCTCCTCCTTGACGAGCCGACAAACCACCTTGACATTGACGCAATCGCATGGCTTGAAGGCTTTTTGAGAGATTTCAAGGGAGCAATGATTATCATCAGCCATGACCGTTATTTTCTTGATAATGTAACCAACAAGACGATTGAACTTGAACACAACCGTGCTATGGTTTATAAGGGCTCATATTCGGAATTTGTCAAGAAAAAGGAATCGGTGAACGAGTCGCTTAAAAATAAATATGAACACGATTTAAAGGAGATAAAGCGTATTGAGGGCATTGTTGAACAGCAAAAACGCTGGGGACAGGCTCACAATTTTATCACAGCCGCAAGTAAGCAGAAAGAGGCTGACAGAATCAAAGACGGGCTTGTTGCCCCCGAAAGCGAGCTTGAAACAATGCGTATGCATTTTGAGCCGAGATGTGAAAGCGGCAACGATGTTTTAATCTGTAAAAATCTTGCCAAGTCGTTTGACGACAAACAGCTTTTCAAGAATGTTGATATACATATCAGAAAAGGCGAGAGAGTGTTCATCATCGGCGGCAACGGTTGCGGTAAAACAACGCTGTTCAGAATTTTAACGGGCAAAACTCCTATGAACAGCGGTGAATATGACTACGGCGCAAATGTTGAAATCGGTTATTTTGATCAGATGCAGCAGAATCTTGACCTGTCAAAAACCGCACTTGATGAGGTGTGGGACACCTTCCCGAATATGACGCAGACCGAAGTCAGAAGTGCGCTTGCGTCATTCCTGTTCAAAGGTGACGAAGTGTTTAAACCGCTTTCAAAAATGAGCGGCGGCGAGAGGGCGAGAGTTTCTCTCTTGAAACTAATGCTAAAGGGCAGTAACTTTTTGCTCCTCGATGAGCCGACAAACCACCTTGACGCATCGTCACGGGAAGAACTTGAAAAAACTTTGCTTGACTACAGCGGTACAATGCTGATTGTCAGCCATGACCGTTATTTTATAAATAAAATTGCCGACAGAATTTTACTCCTTACAAATAACGGAGTAAAGGAATATCTCGGTAATTACGATTATTATCTTGAACGCACAACAGCCGAAAAATCGGGTGCTGTTCCGACTGAGAATAAGAAAGATAAAAAAGAAAAAACGCAGAATGATTACTTTGTGCAAAAGCAAAAGCAGAGTGAAGAACGCAAAAGACAGACTAAGCTTAAAAAGGCAGAGGCTGAAATTGAGCGACTTGACGAAGAAATCGCCAAAACACAGGAGCTTCTCTCAAGCGAGGAGGTTGCCGCAGATTACGAAAAACTTATGGAGTTTTCAAAACTGCTCGAGGATTTGCAAAAACAGCAGGAGGAGCAGTACGAAATCTGGGAAGAACTCGAAAGTATGGCAGAATGATCGCCTTACAGTCGGGAGGAGCGACAAATTTCCCTTGCTTAAAGTAAAAAATTGTTGTATAATAACCGCATAATATAAGCTAAAGACTGTTGCACAGCAGTTTTTGCAGTTGATTTTCAGATAAAAGATTATGCGAATTAAAAATGAAAAACGGCAGGCAAAATACCCTGCCGCATACATCTGCCCGTGGCGCAATTGGATAACGCAACGGATTCCGATTCCGGAGAATGGGGGTTCAAATCCCTTCGGGCAGGCCAAAAAAGGACACCCTACGGGGTGTCCTTTTTTGGTCTGTTTAGAATCCGAAGAGATTTGAAGCCGACCGTAAAGAAAATGCCCCTGTGGGGCATTTTTAGGGAGGAGCGTTTATGGAGGCATAGTTATGCACAGGACGTAACAAGCGAGGCGGAAAGTTTAGGCCTGTACAAAGTACTTCGGGCAGAAGTAGTGATAAGATGAAAGTATGACACCCTACGGGGTGTCTTTTTTTGGTCTGCTTAGAATCCGAAGGGATTTGAAGCCGACCGTAAAGAAAATGCCCCTGTGGGGCATTTTTAGGGAGGAGCGTTTATGGAGGTATAGCTATGCACAGGACGCAATAAGCGAGGCAGAAAGTTTAGGTCTGTACAAAGTACTTCGGGCAGAAGTAGTGATAAGATGAAAGTGTGACACCCTACGGGGGCGTGCTTTTTTCAGCTAAATTCACGCAAGCGTGAGCTAAATTTGCTACGCAAGCTAAATTATCCTACGGATAGCTAAATTGTCCTGGCGGACAGCAAAAGTGAATTTAATTTGGCTGTAAACCGAAAGGTTTGCAATTTAGCAACGGAACGACAAAAAATTCATAGGATATTTTGTTGAAAAATACAATGAAAAATTTTTTTGCAAAAACCCTTGACGAATAGGGTTGGGGATGATATAATAGTCAAGCTGACTCATTCGAGGACATCTTCAAAAAATGAAAATGCTTCAAAAAAATTAAAAAAATTTGAAAAAAGTGTTGACAAATGATGAAGAATGTGATATATTATATAAGCACTCGAAATTAAAGAGTGAATGCAAGAGCGAAAGCTAAATTCGCTGGTGTAGCTCAGTTGGTAGAGCAGCTGATTTGTAATCAGCAGGTCGGGGGTTCAAGTCCGTCCACCAGCTCCATTGAAGCCTACTGTTTAGGCAGTAGGCTTTGATTTTTGAAAAACTTGATAGGGGAGAATTCCCGAGTGGCCAAAGGGGGCAGACTGTAAATCTGTTGCGTTTCGCTTCGATGGTTCGAATCCATCTTCTCCCACCAAGCTTAAAAAACGCCTTAAACATTGAAGTTTAGGGCGTTTTTCTTTTGCGTTTAGCAGAGATAAAACCCCTCTGAAAATCTGTTTGTCTAACATAACGCTAACTAAGCAGACTCAATGTCAATAGTTGGGGTAACCCGAAAAAACGAAATATATGAAAATTAGGCTCAATGTCAATAAATAGGGGTACCCCGATAAAAACAGAGCCACTGCATCTAATTCGAATTGTTTTGTGCTGTTTAGATACCTAACATTAGCGGATATGTTTCCACAAGATACAGCCGAGCATTTACAGCAGTTGTGCGTATAATTTAAACTGCTGCAAAAGTCAGCAAACAAGCCGAATTTTATATTGCTTAATTATTTTCTTGACATCAAGACTACCGTCTCAATGTGGCACGGTTGTTCAACGAAAAACATACTCAACCCCTATTGTACAAGGGAATGGTGGAACGCACCTTTTCCCTTAAAATCTAGTGGTTCGAGCCTGTGACAACCTTGAATTGTCCTATAATTTGTATAGGCAAACAGGGTAAAGCTCTGTTCCTTAAACTTCATTTTTCATGTCATTCCTACAAACTGGAATTTATAGTCCTCTCAAAACCAATTTGCTTTTTCTTCTCGAAATACGGGAATA
>ERZ780198.135-NODE-135-length-82657-cov-8.791918_pt1 | contig 82657 bp, 82 predicted proteins | sample MGYA00510979_ERZ780198 | MGnify/ENA primary metagenome ERZ780198 (study PRJEB29588, sample SAMEA2158039) | human gut metagenome | biome: human gut; feature: human-associated habitat; material: faeces | place: Denmark | collected 2008/2010 ...
CACACTGCTTTTAAAGTTACGGTTACGGTTCATCTTACCTCTTTTCCGGCAGAATGACACTTTCCCGGGAAAATTGTTTCCTCAGAACACACCTTCTGCCTGTATTGCGGCAGTAACCGTACTTCGGCATCTTTTTGCTGTCTGCACAAGGTTTCCGGCTTCCTGCCTGATTGATAGTTGAGAATAAAGCAGGAATTTCCGACCTGTGCGGAACCATGGAATAAATTTTTCGATGATTAAGGTTCCTCACAAAAAGATTTGTATTTAGAATGTTATTTCGACAAAAGAAAATCTGCTTTGCAATCATGATAACACAGACTGCAAAGCAGATGCAAGAGTTTATTCGTAATTTAATGTTTTTTTTAATTTGTTTGACGTTTTATCGTTAAAAGCAAAGGACTACCGCCACCACCAACTAAAGAGCTTCGACTTGATAGTAAACTTCAAAGTCTTAGTGCCACCATAATTTCCGATACCTTTTACAACTACAGTCGCTGTCCCTTTCTTTATATTGTTATTGTAGCTAACAATCTCGTAATCATCCGACGTCAGCAAAATCTTACCACTTTTTAAGGTGATACAGTCCTGACCGGGGGTAATTGGTTTACCCGTATAAACCTGTGCCGATACTTTGCCGCTTGCCTTCCCAATATCAGCTTTTACAATTCGGTATGTGCCACTGAGTTCGCCAATGTAATTGCCCTTTCCATGTACAGTAATTGTTACTTTTGTACCTGCAGGTAAAACATCCCGTGAGCTTATAATGGTTCCAGCTTTGCGCAGAGTTCCATCAGCCAAAACTGTATCTTCCGCGTATGAATATGTAAACTGTTTCTCATAGTCTACGCCTGCGGTCAATGTCTTTCCATTTATGTCTTTAATTACCGGTTTTGAGATATACTTTCCGGCTTTATTCTGGTAGGAAATATCCGGAACCGATATAGCCAAAAGACTCATCTTTTGCCTAGTAATAGTAAACGTAAATTCCTTACTTCCCTTGTAGTTTCCTTTACCTTTCACTACAACTGTAGGTGTCTTCCTTCCTGTATTTCCATCCGAAATAATTTTATTATTTTTATAGGTTAAAGTATAATCTTTGCCCATCTGAAGTTTTTTACCATCACAGATTATTACAATGTTAGCAGTTGTACCGCCCTTCATATAAGCCATACTCTCTTCCAGTTGTACTTCAATCAGCTTTTCATTATCTTCTCCTAAATCATATGGAAGAATTTTATATGTCTTTTTCAAGGTTCCTGTATATCCGTTAATTCCTGTAAAAATAATGGTAGCTGTACCCGCTTTTCCGGCATTCTGATAGCTTACAACATAGTCTTCATTCTCAATCAGCAAAATTGTTTCATTATTTTCTGTAAACCGTAATTCATAATCTACTTCATTTACATTCGTGCCATTATAAATCACGGATTTCGGAAGCTTCTCAACTTTAGCCTTGCTAATTGATTTTCCTATGATCTTAAAGGTTACTCTCTTTTCTCCGGCATAATTTCCCTTACCGATAATAATTGCTGTTGCAGTACCTGTCGTAACATTATTTTCAAACTGTACAGAATAATCTATATCCTTTGTTAAATATACAGAGCCATATCTGACATTTAACATCGGTTCTATTTCCGTTCCCGTATATGCCTGGTCTGCAATCTTAGCCACTACTGCTTTACTAATCAGATTGGTTCCCGTAATTTCCAGTTCCACATCCCTTGTGCCCGTAAAATTTCCGGTACCGGTAACTCGAACTGTATACTTACCCATATTTTGATAAGCTCCTGCCTGCTTATCCGGATACTCTACAACAAAGTCTGTCTTTGCCCGTAACTTCTTTCCGTTCCAATTTATGGTCGGTACCAATTTTTGAAGTTTTCCGTTTGCTGCCACGCAAATATCTTCAATGGTAACATCATAATCATTGAGGTCTTTCTGCTCGATAACAAATGTTGCCGTTTCCTTACTGGTATAATTTCCGATTCCGGTCACGATAACTTGCGGAGCTGTCTTTATGTCCGTTGCATCATTCGCTTTAATATTATTTTTATAGGAAACCGTATAATCAACTTTTTCTGTCAGCAGAATTTGTCCATTATAAACTCTGATCTTCGGTTTAACAGCTTTGCCGGTATATAACTGATGTGGTATTTCCTCAATCCACAATTCCCCAGTTTTTCTCTCATCATCTACAACGTCAAACCATTTTGCTTCAATGACAATACTTTCCCCGCTAACACTGGTTACTTGTTTACCATCTGCTGTATACCATCCGCCAAATACCTTTCCCTCATATGTAGGGTCTAACAAAGTTATAGTTTCTCCGGCACGATAAGAGACTACATTTTCTTCGTGATTAATTCCACCATTTAAAATATACTCTATGGTATATACTGTTACTTTTTCTGTTACGGTCAATGTCACCGGTTCTGTAGTAATCTGCTTGCCCTGACAATCAGTAATAACGCAGCGGAACTTTGTACCGTTCCATTCCATAGATGTAACAATCTGAATGACTGCATCATCCGAATCAGAAAGCTTTTCGTTGTAATTCAGCCATTCTGAACTATCATTTGGAAAATACTGCCATTGATATTTCAAATCTGCTCCGGATGCCTTCAGACTAAAATAAGCATTAGAGCCTTCTTCTACCGAAATATCTGTTGGACTTTCCTCTATACTGATTTCCGGAATATTAACATGAAGTGTGACAGTGTTTGTTTCTACCACCTGATTGTCATTTCCGCTAATCACACATTTATACTTTGCGTTTTTATTTTCTATATTCCCTATGACCTGCAAAGTATTACTATTATATCCACTTTCCTCTGCCGTCACTTTTTCAAATATGTCACTTCCATTTCGGCAAACATACCACTGATAATAAAAGGCATCTCCGTCTACCTGTACATTGAAAGCACCATTTTGTCCCCATTCAAGATTCGCATCCTGCGGTTGCGATAAAATCAAAATGGGCTCCGGTAATACTGTCACTGTCTCACTGGAAGTAACCACTGTGTCTGCACTGTCTTTTATATCAACGTTTACTGTATATTTACCGGCCTTGGAAGGAGTCCAACTTACCTTATTGGAAGTTGTGTATTCCTGTAAAATATCCTCCTGCCCATTTGTTTGGTTCACAACAGTAAACTTATACCAATAAGAAGGCTGTCCACCGGATGCCTGCGCTTCCAAGTTCATAACCTGATTAACTATATGATTGTCTCCACCTGTTAAAACTTTTTCCACCTTTAATGGATAGGATAATTTTCTATATCTGTATAATATTCTTGTTTCAACATTGGTGTTGTCATTAGCACTTACCGGATTTTCAGACCATTCGCTCCAATTACTCCATAAATAGTATTGATAAACTTTATCTCTGTAGTTCCATGTCGTATTATAGATGTCTCTTGTCTGCTCATTGCTCCAGTTTGTTTTCCATTTACATGGTCCCAGTTCTGCCGAACCTTTATACATCTTTCCCCCTACTGAGGAATCTCCATAATATGTCAATGCATAATCAAGCCAACCGGTTTCTTCATAAGTATACCCTGTATATCCAGACGGTTCTCTCGGAGACGTGTAATTTCCCTTATGCCAGTGACTATAATTATATTGTGTCTTTACAAAAGTATCCTGGCGATTAACCTCACGACTATCTGTCGCTGCTACTTCTGTTGTACTGGTTTGCCAGCCTCCCCAGTATTCCCCATATTTTGTCCAACCGGCTAATGTACTTTGAAGAGATTCTGTTGTCTGCTTTGTCTGGTATCGATATTGAGTTATCTGCTGTACTTCATAATTATGTGTGTCTCCTGTAATATCACCAGACAGGCTCTCCGTCCAGTCTGTCCACTCTCCTGCAGCAATTTCCGCTACCGTCACTGAACAGGTTCTTGTTATTCCCATTACAGTACAAGAAATAACAGCTGTTCCAGCCGCATGCGCAACCACATTTCCCGTACTGTCTACACTTGCTATTGCACTGTTGGAGCTTGTCCATATAGGTGTTCTGTTATCCGTGGTATCTGACGGTGTATACTGGGTAATCCGCAATGCTTCCCTGGTTCCAATATACATGTTCAGGCTACTTGCATTGATATTAAATCCGGTCAATGGTATTTCTTTATTTACAGTAACACATACACCCGAAGATGCGTAATTTCCGGCTATATCATATGCATATATATGAGTATTATATACCCCTCCCTCATTATTGTGATCTGCTGTATTAACATCATAATAATAGGTATCACCCACAACACGGGTACTTGTAGGCCAGTCAGCCGGGAGATCATCCTGTCCGTTTGCCTCTGTCCAGGTTGGAAAGCGCACCACAGCAACACCACCTGCATCCACTACCTTACAAGACACTGTATATCCATTTGCATTCAGGTTACTGATTTGCACATCACTAATAGTCGGAGCTTCTGTATCCACCGGTTCAAAAATCCATAACTGATTATCTCCACCATGAAATGCATGCTGATCAAGCAATGCACCGTTTTCTTTGCTTGAACCGCAAAGATCAACCGCCAAATTGGAGCAGACTGCTATCATTCCATATTTTCCGTTTCCTTTATCTACAAGTTTGAAACGCTGAGCGGCATTACCACTATAATCAAACTGTGTTAACTTTGCCCCACCGGATGTCGATGCATCCTTAATATCCAGACATTTACCAGTATATGCATTAATAAAAGAATAGCCATCTGCTTGCTGCACTGCTTTCCATTGCATCCATGGTTCACCTGAATAAGACCAAACACCTATCTGTTTGGAATTTTCAGTAGTGCCACTAGGTACCTCCATAGTCTTTCCCGAAAGTGCGCTTACAATTTTATAAGTTGCACCGTTTTTGAGGGGAAACGAGGACCTGTAATCTTCAGTAGCTACTTTTCCCAAGTAAACATAACCCAACCATTTTCCTGAAATATTACTTTCAATTTCTGTTCTATCCACGGCTCTAATCACACAAAAGCCATGTGCTGCATCACTTCCACCATATTCTATATTACCAGTATGCCCACCATCACTAACGATTAAAGTATCTCCATTAACAGCTTCTACAACTGCTACATGTCCTTCCCAACATGCTAAAGCTTTGGCTTGTGGCACATTTCCTCTAGTAAATCCATATGTAGAATATGCCGTATTATACCATGTACTACCCGAATATATCGGATTATCTTTTCCTGTCAATTGATATACTCTAGCTGAAGCGAACCAAGCGCATCCAACTTCTGTATATGCATTTATTCCCCATCTAGGTTTCTTTTGATATGTTGTATAAGGTGCTGAATTAATATCAATATATATTCCTCCAGTACCATTCCCAAGGATCCCACTTGGTGCACTTGCTGCATCAACCATAGAAAGACCTGTATTAAAGAAATCCGGTATCGTATTTAGCAACACCATCATTATAATACACGACATAACAATTTTTTTGCATATTCCTCTCCAACTATTACCAAGCAACATCTTTTTCCTCCTTTACATAATCCTCCAGTAATTTTCTCTGTTTCATCGCTGTATAACATACTAAAACATTTCATAGATTAATATAAAATCATTATATCATTACCTCGTTTTTCTATATGGTCTTTTTTTGATAAATTATGGTCTTTTTTTGAATAATCAAATAACAGACGGTGATTTCCAACCATTCATACAATTCCCTAAGTGACAGTTCTGCTATTTATAGATATGCCTATGTTTTTTTATCGCTGTAAGTTTCCCACTATCAGGGCACTTTACAGACTTACTTACAGCGATTAGATTACACCTTTGCTGGGCAAACTAAAAAGAGACAGTCATATCAATGACTGCCTCTCAAACTGATTTAGAATATCAAATCAAAAAACCACTTCAATTCTTTGGGGACAATTCGGAATGTTACTTCCTTGGTACCTCCCCAGTTATCACCAATTCCCTTTAATATAAGAGTTGCACTTCCCGTTTTCACATTGTTACGGTATCCGGTGATAATATAGTCCTCTCCGTAAACAGGAAGGGGAAGCTTTCCGCTGCCCTGGACCGTGATACCGGAAGTATTACCAAAATCAACGGCAGCAAAGGTAATTTCTTCTCCTGTATATATCTGATTTGCAATCTTAAACCTTACTTTTGCCAAATCATATTGCATTACCTTGTATTCCGCTTCCTTGGTTCCGGTATAATTTCCTTTTCCGCGGATAGCCACTCTGAGTGTGGTGCCTGCCGTAAGATTTGCACTTGCCGGCAAAGCAGTGCCTCCCTTTTCCCAAACATAGTAACCGATAATTTCATAATCCTTATTCAGGGTGAGTTTCTTTCCCTGACTGTCCTTAACGGTTATCTTTGTCTGGTATTTTCCCTTTGTGTTTATCAGAACATCTGCTGCTGTAATGAGGATTGGATTCTGTTCATCCGCTACATCTTTAGGTAAAACACTAAATGTAACCGTGCGCGTTCCCTTAAAGTTGCCCTTTCCCTTTATGATAACCGTAGGTGCTTTTGCCTGCGATTGATCCGCCACCTTTTTGTTATTGCTGTACCTTAAAGTATAATCTTTACCGGCTACCAGTTCCTGTCCTTTGTAGTACACCGTCATTGCAGGTTTTGCCCCCGACAGTTCATAGAATGCCGACAAATTCGCTTCATCCGCAATGGTGACATCTTTTAATGTCAAATCATATGCCGTAATCCGAAAACTCTTTTTCACACTGCCGGTATAACCACCGATTCCTTTAATCAGAGCGGTAGCATTTCCCACATTTACATTCTTCTGGTACTCTACAACGTAATCCTTGCCCTGTTGCAATACGTTCTCTCCAATGGTAAGAGAAATCTGCGGTTCCTGGGGATTTCCGTTATATTCAACAGTTTTATCATAAGTAATTTTTGCCTTGGAAATGGCAGTTCCGGTAATTTTGAAAGTTATTGTCCGACTTCCCACATAATTGTTCATACCGGTTATCACTACCTGTGCCGTTCCCACATCCGTATTATTTTTATAAGTTACCGTGTAGTCCACATCTTTTGTGAGCACCTGTCCCTTATACTTTACCACCGGTACTGGCTCTATAGCATTTCCCTCCCGGTAAGGCTGCGCCGCAATGGATGACACACTGCATTTTCCAATCTGCACGGTTTTATCCGATGCAATCGTTAAGGTAACTGTCCGGGTACCGCTGTAACAGTCCTTTCCGGTCAACGTAATGGTATAAACTCCCGGTGCTTTGTAGGCATCTGCTGCTTCATCTGCATATTCTATACTGTAGTCTTTATTTGCACGTAAAGTTTTACTTCCCCACTTTACAACAGGTACCTTCTTTTGCAATTTACCATTTGCGATAACGGTAATGTCATCTATCCGGATATCCTCGTCCTCGATGCTCTTGGGCACAATGCTGAACGTAACATTCACGGTTCCTTTATAGTTCCCTTTTCCCTTAATGACAACAGTCGGGGCCTTGGCTGACTCTTTATCCATTATCTTTGTGTTGTTCTTATAAGAAAGAGTATAATCCTTTCCTTCCACCAGAAGTGTATCCCTGTCATATACCACCGGCTGGGGCTTAATTGCCTTTCCGGTATATGTCTGCTCTGCCAGCTCTTCTGCCCAAAGCCCATCCGGTCTGTCACCCCAGTGTGCATATACCGTCATGGATTTTGTAAATACATAGCTATCGGAAATCAATTCTCCACCTTCAGCCTGTGTATACCAGCCATCAAAGAATTTATCACCGTTTACCTTTAGTTTCGGCAGAGGAACCTGACTTTCTGCCAGAATGCCGCTTAACGGCTCCACGCGCTGACTGCATTGTGTGTCAAACAAAATGGTAATGACATCCTGTTTTCCCGCCTGCACCGTCACATTGCTCTGTGCAGACAGATTGCCAAAATGAACCGAAATTACGGCGCTTCCTGAAGATAAAGCCGTAACCACACCGGTATCATCCACTGTAGCCACCTTGGGATTGGATGAAGACCACAAAAGCTGTGAATTATCCACTATAGCATCGTCCGGTGCCGCAGTTATAGTAAAGGTATGTGACTCTCCTACTTGCAAGGCAATCTCAGACTCTGTAAGCGAAATACCTGTCAGCTCTGTTTCCGGCTCCTCCTTTGTAGGTATGTCCACACCACTTCCGTAGCCTATATAAACATAGGTGCTGTTATTACCGATATTTCCATCCATATCGTCCTGCACATCTACATAATAATTTTTACACTCAGTATCATAATCCTCTAAAGACAAGGTATATGCATTGGCCGTTCCTTTCACCAGACCACTGTAATCCGTTTCAAAAATTGCCTCTCCACCTATTTTATCTTTGTATACCCGGAGTGTACCGGAAGAAGCAAATGTATTTTCATTATTCACAACAATATCCAGCCAGTAATGTCCCTCCAGCTGTCTTGTGGAAACAGAAACTTTGGCATCCGGTAGTCCTACTGAAAACTTGGCTTCATTGTTCTGCTCCCGGGAATCATCCGGAACCTTAACAGTTAATGTGCATTCCTTAGGCTCTTTCAGTCCTTCCGGCACAGTATATCCTTCTACTGCAATTTCTCTGCTTTCACCGGGTTTTAAGTCCAAATCCGTTAATGTACAGATAGTCTTACCGTCTACAGCAATTTCTGCCTGTTGAATCGTTGTATTTCCATTATTATAGCATTCTACCTTTAAGGGCAAGGCGACGCCTTCTGCAGCCTGTGCAATCTCGTACGTTACCCCTGTCACAGAAATATCCGTATTTTCCCCAATATGGTAAACACAAAGATCCTTCAATATGGTTCCGTCTTCCAGGAAATCACCTTCCAGCAATCCGACAGTAAGCCCTTTTCCGTTCTGTAAACCGGTAATTTTAGAAACAATACCTCCACTAACATCAGCCAGCTTAATCACCTGTTCATATTCACCTGCTGTCTTTTGTTCAATTCCGTAAACGGCCAGTGTACCGTCAGCATCCCAGTCTGCATTTTCGAATAAAATCCAGTCTTTTGCATCCGCTGTGGTAATAACGGTAAAAATAGCTGCATTGCTGAATTCTTCGCCACTCATGACCACCTTTTTGGTATCATCGGTGCGGCTCATCATCTGAATTTCATTTCCACAATTCCAATAGAGATTTCCGCTCTTAGATAATACCGGGTAAGTATCCGCAACTTCATTCTCTGTCAGACGCACACTGTTTCCCGTTTTCAGATTGAAAGCAAACAGTTCCCTGTCCGTATCGGTCTGTATATCACCGTCTGTATCCACTTCACAAACCGCATATATTCCATCAGAGAAGGTACCTAAATCCATATTGATAATCTGGTATTTGTCGGGTAATGCAACCTGTTTTTCCGAACCGTTTACCGTATAGAAGAATTTATGGGTGTTGTTGGCAACGATGCTCTCTCCATCCAGTAAATTTTCCACATAAGCCACATACCTATCCGTTCCCTCCGTTGTAACCTGTGGATACATATAATAGGCTGCATGGTCCGTTAGCGTTTCTGTAGAAAGAATCTGTCCGGTAGCAGCATCCATCACGGCACTTCGGATAGACATACTTTCCACCATAGCCTCAATATCTTCCTCTTCACCTAACTCCCTGACTCCATCCTGCCAGACAATATAAATATTATTCTCATCCGCATAAACATCGTATCCTAAATCCGGTGTACTGTTTTCTTCCTCTGGAATAATCTGTACCGGTTCCGACCACTTCTTACCATCGTCCGATAACGAATAAACCAGTGCTGCTCTGTTATTTGCACTTCTGGTGATAATGTCTTCCAGCCAGAACAAATACTGCTTTCCCCCTGCATATACTATCTTGGGATCCGCAGACGGGTATACCGCCGCCTTTACTATCTGTTTATCGGAAATCTCCGTATCAACGCTCTCTATTCCACTTGCCGCCAACGCTTGATATCCGGCCTGATTTGCCAGATAATTACGGCTCATAGGCTTAAAAGAATCGTTGGTGATGGTGCTTGTTTGACTACAGACTGAATCTACCATATATTTATTTTCGTCTTTTCCAGATTCATATAAAACTACACTATATTCCTTAGATTCCCATAACTCTTTTTCATACCAACCAAGTATCAAAGAAACTTTTCCTGATGCATCAAGCCACACTTTTTGATAATCTCTTGCAGGTTTATAAATGTAATTGGCACTTCCTGATATTGATGCATTCACTTCTACCCCTACGCCGACACCACCGCCTGCAGTAAGCTGAATTTTTACATTCATGCTGCCACCAGAGAAATCAAAATTAGTAATTTTATAGTTTTCTACCGTAAGCTTTGCCTGAAATTCCGGTTTTGCTGAAACAGAACCCTCAACAAATATATTTAAAGGAACAAATCCTACAAAAAAATATTGTTTGTAACCACCTCTTCCTTCTATTTCTGCATAAATTCCTACCTTTAAGGTAATATTTCCTTCCGTAATTTCACTGATATTCCCTTCTCCGTATCCACATACCTTTCCTCCTACATTGAAGAATCCACCCCCAAATGTTTGCGGAGTTCCCCCAAAGGTCTGTGATGCCTGACTTAAATTTTTTGCTCTCTTAACCAAATCTTTATAATCTTTTTCAAACTCATCCATAGAGGAAATAGCTTTTTTATTCAGTGCAAATCTGACTTTTCCGTCTTCATCTATAGACAATTCAACAGGCATATCCTTTTCCTGTAATCCAATGTTTAACATTCCACCACCAAGCAACGGAATATTCTCTGGTACACTTATTTTTAAGGACTTTCCAACTTTCAGATTTGCTTTTTGTGTCTGTGTTTTCTGACTGGTATAACTCTTTGAAATATTAATACTTAATACTTCTTGAATTTGATTTCCCTTATTATCAGTCACCCGTACATATAACTTCTTTCCGTTTATCAATTCATCTGTCACCGGAGAAGTATAGTTTGTACTTCCTTCCTGTGTAATAACCTTTATGGAAAATTGGCCATTTGTACTTGATTGCAGAATTTTATCATCTTGAATTAATTCATATTTAAGGATATTACTTTCTGCTTTTACTGTGATGTCTATACTTCCATACGTTAAATTGTCTTTTGTTGCTATATTAGGAGCATATGCCATATTAAAATTCTGGCTTATCAAATCATAGATTTCATCATTATACACTCCCATAACATCTACAATAACAAGATTTGTATCACTTTTTTTAGGGGTTAGCGAAATATATGTAACTTCTCCCTTTTTTAAGGTAACTCTTTTTTCTACTGTATAATATCCATCCGCTGTTATTGTCAGTGTTTTTTTATCAGTGGTCTGGGACATAGGAATTTGAATCAAATCTGTTCCGCTATATGTAGATGTACCATCCGTAACATTTACATTCTTTATTATTTGTTTATTTGTTTTATCAGAAAAAATAATAGATGCTACGTTGTCAGTAACTTGAACGCTATTCTTATCCAGTGTTTGTATTTTTTCTGTATATAACCATATACCTTGTGGCAATTTCTGTGGAAACTGTGTATAACTATTTCCTTTTTCATCATACATAGGTGAAATGGGTAAATCAATTTCACTGCTTAAATTCGGAAATACTTTTATAGATTGAATATTTGTACAACCTGTAAACATACTATTCATATCCATTGTCCATGGTTGTCCGGTGTCAAATCCGCTTATATCTATACTCGTCAGATTACTACAGTCATAAAACATACCACTCATATCTGTAACTTGGCTTGTATCAAAACCACTCACATCTATGTTTGTAAGGCTTCTACACTCTGAAAACATCTCATGCATATTTATTACATTTTTTGTATTAAAGTTACTAACATCTATATTAATTAAATTTTCACATTGCGAAAACATTTTATGCATATATATAACATTATGTGTATCAAATTTGGTCAAATCAAGACTTATTAATCGCTCACAATACCTAAACATGCTATTCATATCTGTAACATTAGCAGTGTCAAAATTACTAACATTTATTTCAGTCAAATTAAAGCACTCTTCAAACATTTGGCTCATATCTGTGACATTCTGTGTATTAAATCCGCTCACATCTATTTTAGCCAAACTATGACATGCCCTGAACATATTACTCATATTTGTAGTATTTTGAGTACAAAAACCGCTCACATCTATATTGAACAAATTATAACAGTATCCAAACATGCCGCTCATATTTGTAACATTTTGCGTATTGAGTTCCCCTATATCTATACTTTTTAGACTTTCACATCTAAAAAACATGTAGCTCATATCCGTAACATTTTGTGTATTGAAATTTTCTATATCTGCATATTTTAGCTTCCCACATCTATAAAACATATGGTCCATATTCGTAGCATTTTGTGTATTAAGTCCACTTATGTCTATATCTGATAAACTTACACATCCTGAAAAAAATCCCTCAGTTCCATGGCCCACGGCATCATCAATTTTAACCTTTGCACTTGTTAAAGATATACAATCCTCAAGCATCCCCCTCAAATCTGCATAGGAAATGTTTACATCTGCTGTTTTTATTTTATCTTTATAGTCCTTCCATCCCCAGTTATCAGTGCCATAGGTTCCGTCACTGTCCCGGACTACAAGTTTTCCCTCCGCATCAATGGTCCATGCGCAGCCTCTGGAAATACCACTGGTAACACTTTCTCCAGAAATATTTTTTTCATCTTCTTTCTCCGTATCTCCATCACTGATATCCCCACCACTGACATCACCAGCACTAATGCTCTTTGTTTCTGTCATTACAATGGCTTCTCCTGTGGTAGAAGATACTTGCTCCCTGCTTTCTGCTGCCACTACATTCACTTTGCCCTCAAACAACGTTGCCGTAAGAAGTACCGCTGCCAAAGTAATACTTGCTATTCGTTTTGCCTTACCCTTTCTGTACATAACTATAACCCTCCTCATTTTCCATTCAACCATAGCAAAATTTATCGTAAAATATAGCCTATACTCTTCGCTATCTTTGAATTATCGTTTTAACATTATTATATTTCACTTAATACTAAGTGTCAACTATATGAATATTTTATCAACCTATGGAATACTTGCGTTATAGTATCATGGTGACATTGGAGGTCATAAAATGGTAAATTTTGGCAATAGACTTAAAGCTTTACGTCGCGAAAAGGATATGTCGCAGGCTCAACTCGCTCAAAGGCTTGGTCTCACCAAGTCCGTGATTAGTGCATATGAAACCGGCATACGACAGCCATCCTATGATGTGCTCATACATATTGCCGGTATTTTTGATGTGAGCACAGATTATCTTTTAGAAGTGGAACGCAAACGGGAAATTGATTTCTCCGGTCTGACACCGGAAGAAACAGATGCCCTTATCAATCTGATCAAGGCCATGAGAAAAAGGTGATACAATATTTCGATTATTTAGGAAGTAATTCTATACAAAATTTGCCGCATAAATTAGTATTATTTTCCATATATTCCATTTAGAACTGGTTCGTAGAGCCACGAGCAGGGTAAACAAAAGAAAGCTCAATGAGAAGATACTATCTGATGCTCCTACTCAAAAGGTAGGAGCATTTTATTATATGGAGGTACATATGGTTTTTAAACACTTATTTATCTTTCACCTATATCTTAAATGCTTTTCATAAAATTATATCGTTGATAAACAGGACTTTTCTTTTCGTACAAAAAAGCTCAAATCCTACTTTCATAAGATTTGAGCTTTTATTCACAATTCTGTTTTGGTCCCTACTCTTCAATATGGTCAAGGCCCTGGCTTAAAATAGTCACGATGTGTGCATCCGCAAGGGAATAGAAAATGGTCTTGCCGTCCCTTCTGTTTTTCACCAGGTCCATCTGCTTTAAGACACGGAGCTGGTGGGAAATTGCCGACTGGGACATGCCTAAAAGCTGGGCAATATCGAGCACGCACATTTCCGAAAATTTCAGTGCATAGAGGATTTTTAATCTGGTGGCATCTCCGAAAATACGGAAGAAATCCGCTAAGTCGTTCATTTCTTCTTCGGGTGGCATTGTTTCGGTAATTTCCTTCTCTGCGCTCTCGGAAAGCTGCAGAAACCCATTTTGTATCTGTTCCATATTTGCCCTTTCTTTTATCCGTTCCCATTGCCGTTTTTCTCCGTAACAGCATTTCTATGTCAGCTGCCGATTTCGTCGGGAAACGTCTTACTCCCGTTATTCCTTGATAATGCTTACATACTTCACCGGTGTACGGTAAGTGTAATTGGATATCTTGATGCCGGTCTTGGGGCTGGATGCATGAATAACCTTGCCGCCGCCGATATACATTGCCACATGGTTGATGGAGCCTGAGCTTCCACCGTAGAAAATCAGGTCGCCGGGCTGTAAATCGGCTGCTGTAATCTTCTTTCCTTCATTCGCCTGTGCTCTGGAAGAGTGGGACAGGCTGATGCCGAAGTGCTTGTATACCGACATTGTGAAACCGGAACAGTCCGTTCCTTTGGTAAGGCTGCTGCCGCCGTACACATACTTATTACCCAAAAACTGTTTTGCATATTCTACGATATCGACTCTGAGGTTGGACACTCCCTGACCGTAAAGGAGTTCGCTCATGGTGACAGCAGTATCCAGTTTTTCTTCTACCGTCACATATTCTGAGGAAACATACGCATCTTCACCGTCAATGGATACTTTTACCCAGCCGTCTAACTGCTCAACGACTTCCAGTTCCTCTCCCTTGGGTACGGATGTCAGAACCGTAGCATCCATGCCTGCCTGCTCTCTTACTTTAAGAGCATCCGCATTAACCACTGCTACTGTCTTTACTAATTCCATGGCTCTCATTCCGGCATCGGCGCCGGTATACAGATAATCGGTGCTTACATAGCCGTCAACATCTCCGGATTTAATATGTGCCCAGGTACCGTCCTCGTTCATCTCCACCACTTCGCAGGCAGATCCTTTCGGCATCTTTCCCACTAATTTGCCGTCTGTGGCAGGAATGGCTCTGACATTTAAGTTACCGGTTTCCACATCGGCAATGCCTAAATGGTTATAGCCCCAATACATGCCTTCCGTAGTTGCCTCCGCTGCTTTTAAGCAGGAGTCTTCGTCCAGCTTCAGATCAAAAATTCCACCCGCTGTGGGCATAATATCATTTATGGCTACCGTTCCCGCTGCCCTACTTTCCATCGGGTTGGAAAGAGAAGCTACTGCTAAAAATCCTACGGCGCCGATTATAGCTAATTTGTTTATTTTTCTATTGTAGTTCATCTATTTTAACCTGTAAGTCCCTTCGTAAACCGGGTATAACCTCTTTGTTATTACATCCCGGTTGCTATATCTGTGTTAATTGTTACATCTTTGTTACGGATTTATTATAGCAATCCCTTTTTCTCGCGTCAACCGTCTATGCACAAAGAAACTTATTAAATTTTTCCAATTTCATTTTCCAGCAAAAGGTTACCAGTCCATTTTCCTTTTCTTTTGGGTATTTCTATCCATTTTTTCTTTCTGTACCCATTCTTAAACTTTCCTTTGGGTATGAAAGAGACTTTTGCAGTAGTCAACAAAAAGTAGACACATATTTTTAGTTTCTATACATCTCTTAGCTGGCATAGTACTCCTTATACTGTTTTGGGGTCAGATAATTCAGAGAGTATGCAGGACGTTCTTCATTGAAGAACTCGATGTATTTTGCCACATCACGTTCAATGTTTTCATTGCTCGTAACATGAAAATCATTAAATATTTCCGCCTTGATCCACCCGTTGATTGCCTCCATGGTTGCATTATCAGTTGGTGTACCGGCACGGGACATAGAATGAACTATGTGATACAAAGGCAGCAGATCGTTAAAACTTTTAGAAGCATAAACAGAGCCCTGATCGGTGTGCAGCACCATTTCGAGAGCCGGATATTTTTTCTTGATATCAATCAATCCGTCCAGCCCACTGATATAAGTCATCCTGTCTCCCCTTTTGGTTGAAAGGGAATACGAAAGAATCTCATTGTTCCAAAGGTCCATGAACAATGTTAATTCGTAATAAATACCTTTTAGATAAAAAGCAGTCATATCGCTGACAACGCACTGCAATGGACCTGTAATATTTAATCCCGTCAGTAACAGATTGGGATAGATACGGTAAGGGTCTCCGGGCTTTTTGTATCTGTAATGTTTGGAAACACTTACAATCCCTGCTGATTTGCATATTTTGTGGGCATACTGGTCTGACATGACAAGACCGGTATCCAGACGTATTTTAGCGTTTAACCAACGGTATCCATGAGAGGGATACTTAGAGTGGTACTCCTTAAACAGCATAAGATTTGCGGCAAAGGTTTTTAGGCGGTCAGAAGGCTGTTCTAAACGCTTTTTCCACTTGTAAAATCCACTTCGGTTTATACCAAGAACCCTGCACAGGTGCTTCACCGGAAACTGTGAGGACAGCTCCATTATGATTTCGTATTCCTGCTGTTTAAAGAAATGTATTCCCTGTTTGCACCAACCCCTTTCACTTCGTATCCTTTTTTTGCCCGCAGTTCATTTGCCTTGGCAAGAATAAGCTCATTGATCAGTTCTTCCTTTGACATTGCCATGTATGTTTCCATATCAGGGGAAGCAGATGATGATTGCAGCAAAAGGGATGAATCCTTCCTGCCGCCTGATTGCTTGAGGGGGATACCGTTTGCCTTTTTATAATCTGTCATGTATTTGTGAGCACAGGATTCGCTGATATCATAGTGATCCATTGCTTCCTTATATGTGATTTCATGCAGATATATCTGGCGACCAATGTCCCTTTGTTGTTCTAAGTTGTATTTCATATGACACCTCCGTGACTCCCTTATTGTAGGTGTGGTTACTTTATGATTTGATGATACTCTTACTAAAAAGTATTGTCTACAATAATAGGGTTGGTGTCTACTTTTAGATTACCACTTCATTTTTCTTTCCTGTACCCATTTTCAGATTTTCCCTTGGGTATGAAAGACACTTTTTCTCTCCTATACCCATTTTCAGACTTTCCTTTGGCTACTGGAAACTATTTTTCCTTCGCGTATTTCCTGCCGGCGGCAATGTCTTTCTGCATCTGTTCTTTCAGCGCCTCAATGCCGGCAAATTTCTGCTCAGGGCGGCGGAATTCGTAAAGATATACGGAAATATCCTCTCCGTAGATATCCTCGTGAAAATCATACACATAAGTTTCCACACACATCACAGGCTTGTCCTGCTCAATGGTGGGCTTGTAGCCGATATTGGTAGTGGAACTGTAGTAGCGGTTCCGTATCATAACGCCGGAATAATAAACGCCTCTCGGAGGCAGCATTTTGCTCTCATCCGGAATCAGGTTTAATGTCGGCATCCCCAGGGTGCGTCCAAGCTGTCTGCCGTGTGTTACCTTGCCACAGATAAAATAAGCTTCTCCGAGCAGGGTTTCCGTCAGGCGCATATCCCCCTTTTCCAGTGTTTCCCGCACGTAGGTGGAGCTGATTTCCCTGCCTTCATACAAAAGCTTGTCAATGATTTTCACCGTCATGCCGCATTCCGGTGCCAGAATCCTTAAAAGCGCCGCATTGCCTTCCCCTCTTCGACCGAAAGAAAGGTCGCTGCCAGCCGCCACATAAACGGCATTGACGCGGTTGCAAAGCACATTTACCACAAAATCCCTTGGCGACATATCCGCCACCTTACGGTTTAAGGGGTATTCCACTAAAATATCAATTCCCAGACGTTCAAAGATTTCTCTCTTTTCCTCTCTGGTGGTGAGTTGTTTTTCCTTACCGTCACCGAAGAAAATAGCCGGTGAAGGGTCGAATGTGAAGACGCATGCTTTTTTGCCGTTCTCCTTCTGCTTCAGGATTTCGTCAAGAAGCGCCCGGTGCCCGATGTGCACACCGTCAAATTTTCCGATTGCCACTGCTGTCTCATCATTAATATAAAAATCCGCTGTACCGGTAATGATTTCCATTGCTGTATTTCTCCATCCAAATCTTCAGATTGCTTTCACACTTACTGTATATGCATCATTGCTTTCACCATGCACACATCTATTACTTCCATCGTGTCCGCATCATTGCTTCCGTTGCAGACGCATCCATCACTTTAAGTCATTTTCCAGAAACATCTTTTTCGGTACGAAACGGCCTTCCTGCCGTTTCATGGTATAGACGCCGTAAAATCTGCCTGCCTCATCATAGACACGCACATCTTCACCGTCTCCAAAGCCGATTCTTTCCTTTATCTGCTGCGGATAAAAGGAATTACCGTTTTTGATATACTTTATAAATTCGTCCGGGATATGCACCGGCGCCAGTTCCTCAAAGAAATGGTCCACAGGCACCACGACCTCGCCGACTCTTTCTTCATCCCGCAATTTTTCCAGCTCTGCCAGGGTGATGGCGCTCTCTTCTCTAAATACCCCCGCCTTGATGCGCTTTAAGCTTTTCATGGCGGCAAGGCATCCGCATTTTACACCGATGTCATAACAGAGTGTCCGGATATAAGTACCCTTGGAGCAGGATACCCGGAAGGTCACCTCCGGCAGCTTCATGTCTAAAATGGTTATATCGTAAATGGTAACCGCTCTGGGCTGACGCTCCACTTCCTTACCGGCTCTCGCCAGTTCGTAAAGCTTTTTGCCGTTGACCTTTAATGCGGAATACATGGGGGGAATCTGGTCATAGTCCCCGATAAAAGAAAGAATGGCATTTCGTGCTTCTTCTTCCGTTACCGTGACGGGACATTCCTTTAGCACCTCTCCCGACAAATCCTGGGTATCCGTGGAAATACCAAGCTGCATCACCGCTTCGTATTCCTTGTCCCGGTCCGTCAGCATGTCGCAGAGCTTGGTGGCGCTGCCTAAGCACACCGGCAGTACACCGGTGGCATCCGGGTCAAGAGTGCCGGTATGTCCGATTTTTTTCTGTCTGAGTATTCCCCGCATCTTGGCTACCACATCATGGGAGGTAAAGCCTTTTTCCTTATAAATATTGATAATGCCGTTGTACAATGCTTTTCCCTCCCTTGTCAATTCCCATGTGTTCAGTCAGCCAGACTGCCTGCCGCACTTCTTTTATTCCTGCCTGTCTTAACCGGAATGCAATCCGTTTCTCACTTATATTACTGTCCCAACTGCAGCGCAATCTGCCCGGACAGGTTGTTGATTACGTCATGCATGGTGCCGCGGATGGTGCAGCCGGCTGCCCGGACATGTCCGCCGCCGCCGAAGAAGGATGCTACCTTTGCCACATCCACATATTCATCGGAACGCATGCTGACCTTGTATTCCATGTGTTCTTTCTCGTAAATAAAAATTGCGCAGTGCACGCCGGCAATGTTCCTGAGCTGATTGACAATGCCGTCCAGGTCGGAGGGTCTTGCTCCGTAAAATGCCATTTTTTCCTGATCCATGCAGCTGAAAATACACTGTCCGTCCATAAATCGGATGCTTTCAATCAGGGCTCTTCCCAGTACCTGGGTCTGCAGATAGGTCTTCTGGTAAAAGCTTTCCTCTATAATTTGTGCAAAAGGAAAGCCGTAGCCAATCAGTTCCGCGCCGATTTGCATGGTCTTCGGAGAGGTGTTGGTATACTGGAACACACCGGTGTCATGAATAATGCCGGTATAGAGCGCCGTAGCAATCTCCGTATCCATATCCTCCTTGGGAATTAAACCGTAAAGCACCTCTGCCGTAGAGCTGGCGTCGGGCACTACTAAATTCACATCCCCGCAGCCGGGCACATTGCTGATATGATGGTCAATATGCACTTTTTTTGCCGCACAGTTGAAAAATTCTTCCGCGCCGCCCAGTCTCTCCGCATTGGTGTCCAGTGCAAAGAACACGTCAAAATGCTCTTCTTTCCGGTATTCCGTATCCGCTTCGGACAAATGGGGAAGATGGGTAAACCCATCGGGTATGCTCTCTAAATACCAGTGGATTTTTGCTCCCGGCATCTTCTTTTTCAAAAACAGATACAGTGCCATGCCGGAGCCTATGGCATCTCCATCCGGTCTTACATGGGCGCTGATACCGATGATCTTTGCCCCGCTACACTCCTGTAAAATATCCATAACCTTATGCCTTCCCGTTCTGTTCTTCCATGACTTCATCAATCTTTCTGGACATATTGACACCGTACTCAATGGACTGATCCATGATAAATGTAATTTCCGGTGTATTGCGCAGATTGATGGTCTTGGCAAGACGGTTACGGATGTAACCTTCTGCACTCTTTAAGCCTTTATAGGTATTTTCTCTCGCCTCTTCATCCCCAAGGACACTGATCCATGCCTTGCAGGTTTTAAGGTCGGGAGCCACTTCTACCGCAACGACGCTTGTAAGCGGACAAATCCGGGGATCTTTGATTTCTCCCCGGATAACTTCCGCCAAAACGCGCTGCACTTCCCCGTTAATACGGGTATTCTTCACGCTGTTTTTTCTCATATTGCTATATTCCCTTCATAATCTGCAAACTTTGGGCTTCTGCCCAATATTTGCAAAGTGAACTCTGTTCACTTGTGAAATTTATCTTCACACTATTACTGGCGCGGTACTTCAACCATGATATAAGCTTCTACGATATCAAGCTCCTGCATCTTGTCGAAGCCGTCAAATACCAGACCACATTCGTAGCCTGCTTTTACTTCCTTTACATCATCCTTGAATCTCTTTAAGGATGCTAACTCGCCTTCGTAAATCTGCTCGCCGCCTCTGGTGATACGAACCTTGCAGCCTCTCTGGAAGACACCGTCCTGTACATAGGAACCGGCAATGTTGCCCACTGCGGATGCCTTGAAAATCTGACGTACTTCCGCATGGCCGATAACCTTTTCCTCAAATACGGGATCAAGCATACCCTTCATGGCTGCTTCGATATCCTCGATAGCCTGATAAATTACCTTATACAGACGGATATCCACGCCTTCTCTTTCGGCTGTTGCCTTTGCGGTTGCGTCAGGACGTACATTGAAGCCGATGATAATTGCGGAGGATGCGCTTGCCAGCATAACGTCGGATTCGTTGATGGCACCTACACCGCCATGGATGCATTTTACCACAACTTCTTCGTTGGAAAGCTTAAGCAGACTCTGCTTAACGGCTTCCACACTACCCTGAACGTCAGCCTTTACAATCAGGTTCAGTTCCTTTAAGTTACCTTCCTGAATCTGGGAGAACAGATCATCCAGAGACATCTTGCTCTTGGTTTCTTCCAGCTTCTTCTCCTTGTTCTGCTCAAGATAGGTATCCGCAAAGGATTTCGCTGTTTTATCGTTGTCATGTGCCAGGAATACTTCACCGGCACTGGGTACATCGTTAAGACCCAAGATTTCCACAGGTGTGGAAGGTCCGGCTTCTTTTACTCTTCTGCCCTTGTCGTCAATCATGGCACGTACTTTACCATGGCTTGCACCTGCGGAAATGAAGTCACCCACATGCAGGGTACCCTTCTGTACCAGAATGGTGGCAACGGGACCGCGTCCCTTATCCAGCTCGGCCTCGATGACAAGACCTCTTGCCTTTCTGTTAGGATTAGCTTTTAATTCCAGAATATCCGCGGTAAGCAGAATGGTTTCCAGCAGATCATCGATACCCTCACCGGATTTTGCGGATACAGGTACAAATTCTGTGGTTCCGCCCCAGTCTACCGGAATCAGTTCGTATTCGGTAAGCTCCTGCTTTACACGATCCACATTGGCATTGGGCTTATCAATCTTGTTGACTGCCACGATAATTTCAATGCCGGCTGCCTTGGCATGGTTAATTGCCTCCACTGTCTGGGGCATAACGCCGTCGTCGGCCGCTACTACCAGGATGGCAATATCCGTTGCGTTGGCACCACGCATACGCATAGCGGTAAATGCTTCGTGTCCGGGTGTATCGAGGAAGGTAATCTTTCTGTTGTTGACAGATACGGTATAAGCGCCGATGTGCTGGGTAATACCGCCTGCTTCCCTGTCGGTAACGTTGGTCTTCCGGATGGCATCCAGGAGGGATGTTTTACCGTGGTCAACGTGACCCATAACACAGATAACGGGAGGACGGGAAACCAGATTTTCATCGTTTTCATCATCTTCCTTCAGCAGCTCTTCGATAACATCGACCTTGACTTCCTTTTCGCAGAGGATGTCATACTCCATGGCGATATTTTCGGCTTCTTCATAGGAAATTTCCTGGTTTACGGTAACCATTTTGCCCTCTAAGAAGAGCTTCTTGATAATAGCGGAAGACTGCACCTTCATCTTGTCTGCCAGATCCTTGATGGTAATGGTTTCAGGCAGCACAATAACCTTAATGGCTTCTTCGGTTGCTTCTTCCTTCTTCTTTTCCGGTTTGATAAATCTGCCGGGCTTGTTCTTTAACGGTTCCTCTTCTTCATACATGAAGTCCTTGCGGGAGCGTTTATCCTTCTCCTGGCTGATACGGCGCTTTTCTTCATCTCTGTGCTTCTCCGCATCCTTAGCGGTTGTTTCGGGAGCAAAGCCCTTGCTGCCGCCCTGACCGGGTTTGCGGAATCCGCCGTCTCTTCCGGCACCGTTCCGGTTGTCGCGGTTGCCGAAGGAAGGTCTGTCGCCACTCTGGCCGTTTCTGTTATCTCTGTTTCCGTAAGGTCTGTCGCCACCCTGGCCGTTTCTGTTATCTCTGTTTCCGTAAGGTCTGTCGCCGCCCTGGCCGTTTCTGTTGTCTCTGTTTCCGTAAGGTCTGTCGCCGCCCTGGCCGTTTCGGTTGTCTCTGTTTCCGTAAGGTCTGTCGCCGCTCTGACCGTTTCTGTTATCTCTGTTTCCGTAAGGTCTGTCGCCGCCCTGGCCGTTACGATTGTCACGGTTTCCATAGGAAGGTCTGTCTGCCGCATTTGCCTGTACGGGTCTGTCTGCCTGACGCTCTGCAGCCGTTCTATCCGTTGCGGGTCTTTCTACAGCAGGCTTAGGAGCAGCAGTGCCTGCTGCAGCCGTATTGTCTGTCTGGCTCTGAAGCTTCTCTTCCCTTGCGGGTTCTGCCTTGGGAGCTGCCTTCTGAGGCTGACGGGACGGTACCATCTGCACACTGGGTGTGGGAGAAGGAGGTGTCAGCGGTTTAATGGGACGGACCGGTGCAGGCTGTCCGGAGCGGACATTCTGGTTGTTTCTCTGGTTCTGACCCTGGTTACCGTTCATGCCGCCGCGGTTTCCCTGACCCTGGTTGTTTCTGCCGGAGGGCTGACCGGGTACACGGGAATTCTGTGGATTGCTGACAAAGATAATCGTCTTTTTCTTCTTGGGCGCTTCCGCATTTTCCTTTCCTGCTTCTTTGTTCTCCGCTGCCTTTACGGTTTCTTTGTTTTCCACGGGTTTACCTGCTTCCTTTGTATCTGTTTTGACTACTTCTTTCGTTTCTGCCGTTTTGGTGCTTTCCTTTGCTTTTGGCGCCGCCTTGCTTTCTTTTTCCTCTGCTGCGGGCTTGGGAGCTCCACTGCCGAAGTGCTTTCTTACAAGGCCGGCTGCATCATCCTCTACCGCACTCTGTGCCGCTTTGGCTTCGATGCCCTTACTCTGCAGAAAGGCAATGACCTCTTTGCTTTGTACACCAAATTCCTTTGCAAGTTCATGTATCTTAATTTTTGCCATGCAATTATTACCTCCTAATTTTCGGATGCGTTCAGATATTGAATCATTTTTTCTGCAAGACCTTCGTCCACGACGGCAAGGGCGGCTCTTTCGTCCTTTCCGATACAATGTCCTAATTCCGCTTTCATGCCGTAATCAAAAACAGGCACTTCATAAAACGAACATTTGTCATGGAATAGTTTCCGGGTATTGTCTGATGCATCCTTCGCTACAATAACCAGCACAGCAGAACCGTTTTTCACTGCATTTTCCGTTGCAAACTCGCCGCTTACCACATTTCTTCCACGCGCTGCGAGCCCCAGCAGTCCATATATTTTATTCTGCATTTGTCTCACTAAACTCCTTCTCCAGTTCCTCATATACCGCATCCGGTATGCTCATTTTGAACGAACGCTCGATGCCTTTGTTTTTGCGTGCTTTCTTTAAGCATTCGCCGCTCTTACAAAGGTATGCGCCTCTTCCGTTCTTTTTACCTGTTAAATCCAGTACGATGGTATCCTCCGGTGTCTTTAAGACTCTCATCATTTCTTTTTTATTCTTCATTTCACCGCAGCCCACGCACTGTCTTAAGGGAATTTTTTTATTCATTATCGGTATCAGCACCTTCCTCTTCGGCCTCTCTTACCTCTTCCTCGTACTCCTCAGCATCGTAGCCGTCATCTTCGTACTCATCCATATAGTCTTCGTAACGGAAGCCCGGTGCATCCTTTGCCTGGGTTTCGGACTTGATGTCAATCTTGTAGCCTGTCAGTCTTGCTGCCAGTCTTGCGTTCTGGCCTTCCTTACCGATGGCAAGAGATAACTGGTAATCGGGTACGACTACCTTAGCGGTCTTTTCATCCGGGTCTGCAAATACGGCTACAATCTTGGCGGGAGAAAGAGCATTCTGAATCAGATTGCCGGGGTTCTCATCCCAGTTTACAATGTCAATCTTTTCTCCGCGGAGCTCTTCCACAATGGCGTTTACTCTGGCACCATTCATGCCGACGCAGGCACCCACGGCATCCACGTTGGGGTTGTTACTCCATACGGCAATCTTGGTACGGCTTCCGGCTTCACGGGCAATGCTCTTGATTTCTACGGTGCCGTCCTTGATTTCCATAACTTCGGACTCAAACAGTCTCTTTACTAATTCCGGATGCGTTCTGCTGACATTGATGCGGGGGCCCTTCGGGGTGTTCTTCACTTCCAGAATGTAAACCTTAATTCTCTCGGTGGGCTTGAATACTTCACCCTTTACCTGTTCGCTCTCATTTAACATGGCATCGGCTTTTCCTAAATTGATGCTGATGTTTTTTCCTACATAACGCTGTACCACACCGGTAACTACGTCATGTTCTTTTTCATAATACTGGTTGAAGATAACGCTTCTTTCCTCTTCGCGGATTTTCTGCAAAATCACGTTCTTGGCATTCATGGTGGCAATACGTCCGAATTCCTTGGACTTGATCTCCACATGCAGGATGTCTCCCACCTTTGCCTTCTTGGAAATTTCCTTTGCGTCATCCAGTGCAATCTGCAGGCAGTCGTCTTCCACATCTTCCTTTGTGGGTACGACTTCCTTTTCCGCATAGCAGAGGAAATCGCAGGTATCCCTGTCAATTTCTACCTTAATATTATCTGCTTTTCCGAAGTGATTCTTGCATGCTGTCATAAGGGAATTTTCAATCGCATCGAACAGAGTTTCCTTGCTGATTTCTTTCTCCTTCTCCAGTATGTCAAGTGCCTCCATTAATTCTTTATTCATCTTAAAACATCCTCCTGTGTTCTATATTCTATATATCCGCTAAAAATCCAGTGCCAGCCTGATGAGCGCCACATCGCTTCTTTCAAAGGTCTGCTCACCGTTTTCTGTTTCAATGGTAATGCTCTTGTCATCGAAGCTCTTTAAGATGCCTGCAAATTCCTTACATTTTTCAATGGGCTTGTAGGTCTTTATTTCCACTTCTTTCCCTATGCTTTTCTGAAGGTGCTTATCTTTTTTCAAGGTTCTGCCCAGTCCCGGACTGGATACCTCCAGGATGTACGCATCTTCGATAAAGTCCTCTTTGTCCAGTGCATCCGACAATGCCCTGCTCACTGTTTCGCAGTCATTGATGTTTACACCTTCCGGTTTGTCAATGTAGGCGCGCAGATAATAATCCGCTCCCTCTTTGACGTATTCCACATCATAGATTTCCACCCCGCAGCCTTCTGCAATGGGTAAAAGCAGCTTTTCCGTTCTGCTTTCGTAGTCTTTTCTTGACATGTCTTTTTCCTTTCTCAATATGAAGTTGTAAGTGATTGGAACATATGCCCCGGGCATTAAGAAAGAGTGGTACGCGACCACTCTTACCTTATGTTCCATATTTAACTGTATTCAGTGTAAACCTTTAAGATTGAAAAGTCAATGGTGAAAATGTAAAAATGTACTATTTCTCACATTTTTCTTCCTCATCGGTCAGAACCAGTTTCTGTTCTACCGTAACTTTTTCTTCATAACATTCAAAGATTTCGTTTACCTTATCGCCGGAAAGCTTCGGGGTGATAAGGCTTACCACCGGCACTACGATTAATCCTGCCACCATGGCTATGGCTCCTGCGTTGATGGGAGAAGCAATAAAATGGAAGAACATGTTGGACACGGTAATGCCCACGCCACAGATAAAGCTTGCCCAGACAGCGGATTTCGTCACGCCCTTCCAGTACAGTCCGTACATGAAAGGCGCTAAGAACGCACCGGCCAGAGCGCCCCAGGAAATACCCATGAGCTGTGCGATAAAGGTGGGCGGGTCAAGGGCGATCACAACGGAAATTACCACAAAGAACACTAAAAAAATTCTCATGGTGAGAAGCTGCTTCTTCTCGTCCATCTTCTTGATGATATTTCCCTTTAAGAAGTCCAGTGTCAGGGTGGAGCTGGATGTCAGCACCAGGGAGGACAGCGTGGACATGGATGCGGAAAGCACCAGCACAATCACGATACCGATCAGGATATCGGAAAGGGAATTTAACATAGTAGGGATAATTGCATCGTATACAATACCGCCCTGTCCGTTCCTGATGGCATCGGAGTCAAACAGTCTTGCAAAACCGCCCAGGAAATAGCATCCGCCGGATACCACAATGGCAAACAACGTGGAAATCACCGTACCGGTCTTGACTGCTTTTTCATCCCGGATGGCATAGAATTTGCTTACCATCTGCGGCAGGCCCCAGGTGCCTAAGGAGGTCAGAATAACCACCCCCAGCAAGTTAAGCGGGTCGGGTCCGAAGAAGGAAGTAAAGGCTCCCTTCTGTCCCATTGTCACGGGAATATCGCTGGGAATTTCAGACAGTTTAAAAACTGCCTGCATAAAACCGCCCTGCCCGTTTAATACGGACGCAATGACTGCCACAATGCCGACCAGCATAACGATACCCTGTACAAAATCGTTAATGGCCGTTGCCATGTAACCGCCTAAAATCACGTAAACGCATGTAAGGGCTGCCATAACCACAACACACACCGTGTAGGGCACATCGAACGCCATTTCAAACAGACGGGAAAGTCCGTTGTATACGGATGCGGTATAAGGAATCAGAAAAACAAAAGAGATGACGGCTGCCGTGACACGAAGGGCATTGCTGTCAAAACGCTTCCCAAAATAGTCCGGCATGGTCTTTGCCTTTAAGTGCTTGCTCATAATTCTTGTTCTTCTGCCCAGCACAATCCAGGCAAGCAGGGAACCGATCAGGGCATTGCCGATACCGATCCAGGTGGCGGAAATTCCGTATTTGTAGCCGAACTGTCCTGCATATCCTACAAAAACCACAGCACTGAAATAGGACGTACCGTAGGCAAAAGCCGTCAGCCACGGACCGACACTTCTGCCTCCGAGTACAAAGCCGTCCACGTTGGTGGCATGTTTACGGGAATAAAAACCGATTCCTACCATTACGGCAAAAAACAGTATTAGAAGTAATACCTTCACTATCATCTCTTTACCCTCATTTTCCTATGTTTTTATTTCCTGTATTTCTTTTTTTCACACCGTTGTCCGGTGTATTAAACCGTCTTCCGGATTTCATCCTGTGTGACAAATTCCACATCGGTTTCTTTTAAGAGCTCTGTTGCTTTTTCCAGATTGGAAGTCTTCATGACGATGGAAGCATCATCGTTTCCGGTCTCAAGCGCATACATGTACTCAATGTTGATATGGGATTTGCAGATTACCTCCAAAAGCTCCTGCAGGCAGCCCACCTTGTGGCGGAGCTTTACCCCCAAAACATCCGTAAGCATGGCGGAAAAACCATTTTCGTTCAAAGCTTTCCTGCCTGCTTCCGGTTCGGTAACCAGAAGCCGTAAAAGCCCATAATCACTGGTATCTGCCAGACTTAAGGAAACGATATTGATGTTGTTTTTCTTTAAGACATCCAGGACCTCTTCCAGTCTGCCTTCCCTGTTTTCGATAAAAACGGATAACTGTTTCAAATACATACAGCCGTTCTCCTTCCTTAATAAAGCCATGCGGGCACCGGACGTGCCCGCACATTTTCCTGTTCTTAAATCAGCTTTCGGTTGTCGATTACATGCACGGATTTGCCCATGCTGCGCTCAATGGTCTTGGGCTCTACCAGTTTTACCTTTACGGCAAGACCGATGGCGTGCTGGATGACCGTTGCAATCTTCTTTGTCAGCTTTTCTAATTCCTTGATTTCATCGGAGAAGAAACGCTCCTCTACCTCCACCTGTACCTCCAGGGTATCCAGATTGTTCACACGGTCCACAATCATCAGGTAGTGAGGCGCCACTTCGCCCATTTCCAGCAGCGCAGACTCAATCTGGCTGGGGAATACATTGACGCCGCGGATAATCAGCATGTCATCGGAGCGTCCTTTGAAACGGCTGATACGCGCCGTGGTTCTGCCACATTCGCAGGGTGCATAATCGATGCTTGTCAGATCCCTGGTGCGGTATCTTAAAATAGGAAGTCCCTCTTTGGTAATGGTGGTAAATACCAGTTCTCCCGTCTCTCCTGCCGGCAGGGGCTGCAACGTATCCGGGTCAATAATTTCCGGAATAAAGTGGTCCTCCTGCACATGCAGTCCTCTGTGATATTCACAGTCGCATGCCACGCCGGGTCCCAGTACTTCGCTTAAACCGTAAATATCATGGGCATGGATGTGCAGCTTGTTTTCAATCTGCTTACGCATGTTTTCCGTCCAGGGCTCCGCGCCGCAGATGGCGGTTTTTAACTTAACCTTGTCAAGGTCTCCCATTTCCTCCAGGGTCTCCGCAATATGTAACAGATAGGAAGGGGTGCAGGCAATCGCCGTTACATCGAAATCCTTCATCATGGTAGTTAATTTTTTCGTATTGCCGGTGGACATGGGCACAACCGTGGCTCCCAGTCTTTCCGCACCCGCATGGGCGCCTAAGCCGCCGGTAAACAAACCATAGCCGTATGCAATCTGGATGGTGTCCTCTCTGGTAACACCTGCCATGGTAAAGGCTCTTGCCACACATTCACTCCAGAGATCCAGGTCCTTTCTGGTGTATGCCACTACCGTTGCTTTTCCGGTGGTACCGCTGGAGGCATGCACGCGCACAATTTCAGAACGGGGGACTGCCAGCAAGCCGAAGGGATAGTTGTCTCTTAAATCGCTTTTGGTGGTAAAGGGAAGCTTGGTAATGTCTTCAATACCCTTGACATCTCCTAATTCCAGTCCCATTTCCTGCATTTTTTTCCGGTAAAAAGGCACATTGTAATACACACGCTCCACCATTTTTACCAGTCTTGCACTCTGCAGGGCATGCATTTCATCCCTGCTCATACATTCTTTCGACTCATTCCAGATCATGCGTTTTCTCCTCCGTCAAATCCTAACAGGAAAGCCTTCTTATTGATATCCACGGTCTTGGGCGGAACTGTTTTTTCGATTACGGAAAGCCATGTCTCTTTATTGAAATCCATGTGCTTTGCCGCAAGTCCCAGTACAATGACGTTGAATGCTTTCACATTGCCGATTTTTTCTGCCTCTTCCATTGCATTAATGGAATAGACCTTATGTTTTTTTGCCAGATTTTCAATGATATTGTCCGGATAGGATGCCGCACCCGTCACAACGGTAATCGGGTCAATTCTCCAGTCATTGACAATAATAACGCCGTCTTTTTTTAAGAAATGGGCATAGCGCAGGGCTTCCAGTCTTTCAAATGCAATCAGCACATCTGCCTGTCCTTCTTCCACGATGGGCTCTGCCACTTCACTGCCGTAGCGTACAAAGGTGACCACGCTGCCGCCACGCTGCGCCATTCCGTGCACCTCCGATAATTTTACATCATAGCCGGCAGCCTTTGTCATTCCGCCCAGTATACGGCTGGTAAGAAGGGTTCCCTGTCCTCCCACGCCTACAATCATAATATTCTTCGTCTTCACTGTTTCGCCCTCCTATTACTTTGCGCAGGTCTCAATGGCCTGGAACATACAAAGATTTTTACAAAGTCCGCATCCGTTACACATGGTAGTGTCAATGGCAATCGTGCCGTCTTCCTTCTTTGTCAGGGCAGGACAGCCGGGACGCAGGCAAGCGCCGCACTTCTTGCATTTTTCGGGAATGGGCTTGCATACGTTGGGGAATACATTTCCTTTTAAAAGTACGCAGGGAGACTTGGTAATGATAACGGAAACTTCATCCCTTGCCACTTCTTCCTTAATAACTCTTTCCAGTTCCTTTAAGTCAAAGGCATTTACTTCCACTACATGCTCAATGCCCATGGATTTGCACAGATAATAAATGCTTATAGCCGGAACGATTTCTCCCTTTAAGGTCTTGCCGGTTGCCGCATGGTCCTGATGACCGGTCATACCGGTGGTGGAGTTGTCCAGAATCATAACGGTACCGGTACCCTGGTTGTAAACCATGTTCATCAGGGAATTGACACCGGTATGCATAAAGGTGGAATCGCCGATTACGGCTACCCAGTTTTTAATGTAATCCTTGCCCTTCGCCTTTTCCATGCCGTGCAGGGTGGAAATGCTGGCGCCCATGCAGACGGTGGTGTCAATGACGTTCAAAGGCGCTACGGCGCCCAAGGTATAACAGCCGATATCGCCTGCGGCGTGGATTTTCAGTTTATTCAATACGGAAAATACGCTTCTGTGAGGGCATCCCGGGCACAGAATAGGAGGTCTTGCCGGAACCTGTGCCGGTGTTTCTACGGAAAATTCTTCCGGCTTCAGGGCTTTTCTTAACATATTGGCGCTGTATTCGCCCTGAATGGTAAAAATTTCCTTGCCGATTGCCTTGATACCCCAGGATTTTACCTGTTCTTCAATGACCGGCTCCAGCTCCTCGAATATGTACAGCTTATCTACCTTGGATGCAAATTCCTCGATTAATTTTCTCGGCAGCGGATGTACCAGACCGAGCTTTAATACGGAAGCATCGGGACAGGCTTCTCTTACATACTGGTAAGGAATGCCGCTGGTGATAAAACCGATGGAGGTATCTCTGTATTCCACACGGTTAACAGGAAAATCACAGCCGTCCTCCGCCATTTTTTTCATTCTTTCTTCTACATATAAATGACGCTGCTTGGCATTGCCGGGCATCATGACAAATTTCGCCGGGTTACGGGTATAGGGCTTGTCTTCGATTTCCTGTCTGTCGCAGAGTTCCACCGTTCCCTGGGAATGGGAAAGTCTTGTGGTGGTGCGCACCATAACCGGAGTATCGTATTTTTCGCTGAGTTCAAAGGCATACTTGGTAAATTCCTTCGCTTCCTCGCTGTCGGAGGGCTCTAATACCGGCACAATGGCGGCTCTTGCCACGGCACGGGAATCCTGCTCGTTCTGGGAGCTGTAAAGTCCCGGATCATCCGCTGCCACCAGCACCAGACCGCCGTTTACACCCGCATAAGAAATGGTGTAAAGAGGGTCGCTTGCCACATTGACGCCTACATGCTTCATGGAAACAATGGCTCTTACACCACTGATGGAGGCGCCGATTGCCACCTCTGTTGCCACCTTTTCATTGGGAGACCATTCTGCATAAATCTCCGGGTATTTTACAATGTTTTCACTGATTTCTGTGCTGGGAGTACCGGGATATGCCGCGGATACTTTCACACCTGCTTCGTAGGCGCCTCTGGCAATAGCCTCGTTGCCCAACATGATTTTCTTTTCTGACACGATTACTCTTCCTTTCTCCTATGGTTCATTTTACATTCTCTCTTTTCTCCGATTGCATCTGCAATTTTGCGCAGAAACAGATACAATAATCATACCACGCATTTTTAGTACTGTAAAGCGTTACTGATACAAAGCATCCAACAGCTGTTTCATGGTCTTCTGCAAAACAGGGTGGCGGAAATTCGGTGCGATTTCTGCCATGGGTTTCAGTACAAAATCCCTGTTCTCCATATCCACATGGGGAATGATGAGATTTTCATCCTCATAGATTTCCCTGCCGTAAAAAATAATATCCAGATCAAGAGTTCTCGGCCCCCAATGGATTTTACGCTCCCTGCCCGCTTCCTGTTCGATTTCGTGCAGCCTGTCCAGAAGCTCCGTTGGCGTATAAAGTGTTTCGGCAAGAAGGACACCGTTTAAGAAGTCCGGCTGCTCCACTCCACCGTAAGGTTTGGTGGAAATAATGCTGCTCACCTTTTTTATCCGGATATATTTTTCTTCCAGTTTTTTTATGGCATCCTCTATTAACTTCCTGCTGTCACCTAAATTGGAGCCGAATGCTATATACACATCCGTCCGGCCTCTGTGGATTTTCACGGAAACCGATTCAAAAGGCAGAGGGATGGGGGCTTCCGGTTTTCTCAGCTCCAGATCCAGCGCCTTTACATTCGGAAACGAAAGCAGTACCGCTTCCGCCGTTTTTTCCGCTGCCGTTTCTATCAGATCATAGCTCTGTTCCGTCAAAACCTTTTCCATCAAAAGGCATACCTCTCCGTAATGCGTGGATGCCATCAGATCATCGGATTGTCCTGCCTTTCTTAAATCCGTGTAGAGGACGGCGTTTACATAAAAATGCTGTCCTTTCTCCTTTTCTTTTGCAAACACACCGTGGTGTGCATATATTTCAAGATTGTCGATTCTGATTTCATCCTGTATCATAGTAAACCTCATTTCTGAGTCAATCTGCATCTCTGAGTCATTCCGCATCTCTGAGTCATTCCGCATTTCTGTGCCAATCTGCATCAGCTGTTCAAAATAGCCTCCGTCATCCGGATGGCACGCACATTTTCCTTGATGTCATGCACCCGCACAAACATGCAGCCCTTCATCACGCCCATGACCGTCGTAACAAGTGTGCCCTCCACCCGTTCGGTAACCGGCACATCCAGTGTCAGACCGATGACGGACTTGCGGCTGGTTGCCAGAAAAATCGGACATCCCAGCACCTTAAGGCTTTCCACGTTGTTGATAATCTGTAAATTCTGCTCGTAGGTTTTGCCGAAGCCCACACCGGGGTCTAACAAAATTTTATCCGGTGCGATGCCCGCCTTGTCCGCAATGTGCAGAGTTTCCGCCAGATCTGCTGCCACATCCTGCATGAAGCTCTCGTACACAGGCTCCTTCCGGTTGTGCATCAGGCAGCAGGGCAGACCGCTTTTCGCAATAACATCCGCCATTCTTTTGTCCCACTTTAAGCCCCAGATATCGTTAATAAAGTCGATGCCCGCCTTCACACCTTCTTCCGCCACCTCCGGCTTATAGGTATCAAGGGAAACAGGCACATCAAATCTTTTTTTGACCGCCTCAATAACCGGCAGCACTCTTTCCAGCTCTTCCTCGCAGGAAAGCAGACGGTAACCGGGTCTGGTAGACTCGCCGCCGATGTCCAAAAGGTCCATGCCGTCCTTAATCATTTCTTCCACATGGAACAGCGCCTTATCCTGCTCCACCCATTTTCCGCCATCGGAAAAAGAGTCGGGTGTCACATTCAAAATACCGCAGACATATGTTTTACCGCTTTCCTGAAATTCCCTGTTTCCTATTTTCATGCTTACGCCGCCTTTCTTCCTCACACCCAAAGTGTCAGGTTCTTCTTCTCATTGCTCCAGTTGCAGGCTTCCTTTGCTTCACAGGCAAAACATGCCCTGCTTTTCTTGTCCGCCCGGTACAAAACACCGCTTAACGTGGGTTCTTCCGCTACGGACTTTGTGCGGTGCTGTAAAACAGCCTCCGTAATCTCCGCTATTTCCGCCTCCGTGTACCCGCATTTTTCCAAAATAAGCGGGGCAATCCTTGCGCTTGCCTCTTCATGGGGCGTCCCGTTTTCATACTGTTCATGTTTGCCGATATCATGCAGAAGCGCCGCCGCATAAAGCAAATCTTCCGGAATTTGCAAATTTTCCCGAAGATTAAAAATCATGCCGATACGCGCCACATCCAGAAAATGTACCATATCATGCCGGCAGAAAATACGGTCCTTTTCCGCTTCTTTGTTTTTCCCAAGGTGTTCCCGAAAAACTTCATTTTCCAAAATCCGGTTTACTCTGTCCGTTTCCACTGTCCGTCCCCGCTTGTTTTTACTGTCGTTTTCTGCTGCCATTATCCCGCTATCTGTGAAGCATCATAAAAAACTGCTTCTGCAGCTCTGTGTTTTCCTTAAACTCGCCGCGGACCGCCATGGTTTCGGTGAGGCTTCCGGGCTTTTTCACACCGCGCATGGTCATGCACATATGCTCCGCCTCAATCACCACCATAACCCCTTTGGGGGACAAATGCTCCATAATGGCATCCGCTATCTGTGCCGTCATCTGTTCCTGAATCTGCAGTCTTTTCGCAAAGACCTCCACTGTCCGCGCCAGCTTGCTTAAGCCCACCACCTTGCCGTCCGGGATGTATGCAATATGCGCTTTTCCGTAAAAAGGCAGCATGTGATGCTCGCACATGGAGTAAAATACGATATCCTTTTCCATCACCATCCCGCTGTCCGAAACGGAAAACGTCTTCTGAAGGTGCGTGCCCGCATCCTCCGACATGCCTCCGCAGATTTCTTCGTACATTCTGGCAATGCGCTCCGGGGTTTCCCGTAACCCCTCTCTGTTCAAATCCTCTCCGATGCCCTCCAAAATCAGACGGACACCGTCCTGTATTTTTTGCTGATTCATATCTGTATCCTCCGGGCAGTTTCGCTGCCGTATCACTGCTTACCTAAAATATCCCTGACCCTTCCCAAAAAGGAAAGGGAGCCGAAACACAAAATCACATCTTCCTTACCGGCTAAAAGATATGCCATTTCCACCGCTTCCTCCACACTGCCAGCCGTGGTCACCCGCGGATGATACGCACTGACCGCCGCTGCCAGATCCATGGCGGAAAGCGCCCGTTTGTTTTCCGGCGGTGTCACCGTGATAATCTGGTCGGCATAAGGATATGTGATTTCCGCTACTTTTTCATATTCCTTGTCTTTTAACATTCCCATTATATAAATAATTCTTTTATTTGAAAAGTAGGCAGACACAGATTGCACAAGTTTTTTGGCAGCCGGCTCGTTGTGGGCGCCGTCAATGACAAAATACGGTTTTTCCCGCAAAACCTCAAACCTTCCGGGCCACGAGGTTTCTAAAAGTCCGCGTCTTAAATTTTCATCCGATACATAAAAACTCTTTTGCCGGTTCAGTGCTTCCACCACTTCTATGGCAACTGCAGCATTTTCCGCCTGACAGACTCCGGGAATGGTTATTTCCATATCCTTGTGCAGAGTACCGAACGCATCCCGGTAATTAAACCTCTGCTTTTTCAGACCGTATTTTTTCTTTTCGGGCACAGTTGCAAAAAATAAGGAACAGCCTTGTTTTTCCGCTTCCTTCCTTATTTCTGCTGCCGCCTCTTCCTGCTGTGCGGCGCTGACTGCCACACAGCCTTTCTTAATGATACCCGCTTTCTGATATGCAATTTTATCTAACGTCCCGCCTAAAAACTGCATATGGTCCATACCGATGGGCATAAGCACAGCAGCCAGTGTCCGGGTAATCAGATTGGTGGCATCCTCCCTGCCTCCCATTCCGGCTTCCAGTATCACAATATCGCACTTTTTATCCGCAAAATAAAGGAATGCCAACGCCACCTCTGCTTCAAATGCCGTAGGAGTGGGCAGGCCATCCGCCTTTATCTCCTCCACTGCCTCCTTTATTTTTTCCAGGCCTTCCGTGTATGCCTTCTTTGTCATATTTTTCCCGTCCACCCGAATAGTTTCCCGGGACTCAAACACCGCCGGTGAAGAAAAAGCTCCCACGCGGTAGCCGGCCGTTTTATAAACGGTAGAAAGATATGCCAGCACGGAGCCCTTGCCGTTTGTACCCGCAATGTGAATGCAGGGGAAGGCATCCTGCGGATTTCCAAGCCGTCTGCATAGCTCCTTTATGCTGCCGAGTCCCGGCACAATGCCGCTTTTCTTTAATTCATCCATAAAATCCAAACATTCTTTTTCCGTCATCATTTTCTACCCGCTTTGCATATTTTTTGCTTTCCCGGAAACACTTTTCATAATAGAAAAAAAGGAGTTCCGTTATCTTGAAAAAACTACTGCACAATTTTCTCCATTGCGGTATCTTAGGCTGGTGCATGGAGATTATTTTTACAGCCCTGTCTTCCTACCGCAGGCGGCAGTTTTCCTTAAAAGGCAATACCTCTGTCTGGATGTTTCCCATATACGGCAGTGCCTGCCTGATTGCCCCGCTTTGCAGACGTCTGCGGGGAAAACCGCTGCTTCTGCGCGGCTTTCTGTATGCCACCCTTATCTTTTCCGTAGAATTTCTAAGCGGAAAGCTCTTGCAGAAACGGCACATCTGCCCCTGGGATTACAGTCATTCCAGGTGGAATATCGGAAAAATCATCCGGCTTGATTACCTGCCCTGCTGGTTTCTGGCCGGCTTACTGTTTGAGCGCCTGCTTTTGGAGAACGAACCGGCTTCCGCATCCCGCCGTCTTACCGAAGAAAAGGACGGAGACATCTCTCCGCCCTTTTGAAGTCATATCCTTAATCGTTATCCATATCGTCCATGGTTTCCGTGCCGATGTTTAACGTATTTAAGGTACGTCTTCTCATGCGGGCTGCTTCCGAAGCCTCTAAAATATAGTTTTTAATTTCCCTGGACCTTTTCACATGCTCAATAATAAGCTTGGGATGGGTGGTATCACCGGTAAAGCAGGTAATGGTGCCGAGTCCCACCAGTCTTTCAAAAAAAGTCTGTGTATGCTCTACATCCTGTACTTTATACATATAACAGTCATTTTCAATTTTTTTGAAAAATCCCTGATCTATCGTAAGTACATCATCCTTGATATTGTAAACCGTGAATGTAAACGGCAGTCCCAAAAACACCCATCTTTTTCTTTCCCTATACTTGATATTCTCATCCGTTTCTTTAGCCATATCCGCAATACCTTCCCTTTCCTTTTGTACACAAATATCAATATTATAAAGAAGATTATACGTGAAAAGAAGATATTATGCAAGGCTATTACGGGATGGAAAATTATTTTCAAAATATTTTTTGAAATCCCCCAAAGACTAATTGCATCACCCCTCCCTTTGTGTTACAATGTTAAAAATCTGAAAAGGAGGATGATATCGTGACAGCTAAGGAATGTATTAAAGGACGCAGAAGTATTCGTAAATTTGCAGATACTCCCGTTTCCAGGGATGTGATTGCAGATATTGTAGAAACCGCTTCTTATGCTCCCAGTTGGAAGCATACACAGATTACCCGTTATATTGCAGTGGAAGGCGAGCTGAAGGACAAAATCGCCGATGAATGTACCAGCGCTTATGCAAAAAATGGTGAGATTATCAAAAATGCTCCCATGCTGATTGCTGTTACTTTCATTAAAAACCGCAGCGGATTTGAACGTGACGGTTCCTATTCCACTCCCAAGGAAGGCGGCTGGCAGATGTTTGATGCCGGTGTTGCTTCCGAAGCTTTTTGTTTAGCAGCTTACGAGCAGGGACTCGGTACTGTAATTATGGGGATTTTTGATGAAGCCAAAGCCGCTTCCCTTCTGGAAGTTCCCGAAGAAAGAGAATTGGTTGCTTTAATTCCTATCGGCTATCCCGCTGAAAGTCCTGCCGCTCCCAAACGCAAGAGCGTGGAGGAATTATTATCATTCAAATAAATACATTAAAATCGAAGAGTTTTTTCTCTTCGATTTTTTTTGGGTCTTTCGCAATGTTCCATGCCGTATCCGCGGCAGAATAAATACAATGCGCCGCAGTTGCGGCAGAATGTGAGGAAATAGAATGAGACATTTAATGAGCCCACTGGATTTTTCCGTGGAAGAATTGGACAAGCTTTTTGACTTGGCGGAGGACATTGAAGCCTCTCCCGAAAAATATGCCCATGCCTGTGACGGCAAGGTACTTGCTACCTGTTTCTACGAACCCAGCACCCGTACCCGTTTAAGCTTTGAGTCCGCCATGATTCATCTGGGCGGAAAGGTACTCGGCTTCTCCGATGCCGCCAACTCTTCCGCTTCCAAGGGTGAAAGCGTATCCGACACCATCCGCGTTATCTCCTGCTTTGCCGATATCTGTGCCATGCGTCATCCCAAAGAAGGCGCGCCCATGGTAGCTGCCGAGAAATCAGGCATTCCGGTTATCAATGCCGGCGACGGCGGTCACCAGCATCCCACCCAGACCCTGACGGATCTGCTTACCATCCGCAGTCTGAAGCACCGTCTGGACAACATGACCATCGGTCTTTGCGGCGACTTAAAGTTCGGCCGTACCGTACACTCCTTAATCCGTGCCCTGGTGCGCTATGAAAATGTCCGGTTTATCTTCATCTCCCCCGAAGAGCTCCGCGTGCCCGACTACATCACGGATATGTTAAAAGAAAAAAATATCCCCTACGAAGAAGTCATCCGTCTGGAAAACGTAATGCCTTCCCTGGATATTTTGTACATGACCCGTGTACAGAAGGAACGTTTCTTCAACGAAGAAGATTATGTCCGTCTGAAGGATTTCTACATTCTGGACAAGACCAAAATGGAATATGCCAGACCGGATATGCTGATTTTACATCCCCTGCCCCGTGTCAATGAAATTTCCGTAGAAATTGATGATGACCCCAGAGCCGCTTATTTCAAGCAGGTGCAATACGGTGTCTATGTAAGAATGGCGCTGATTTTAACACTCTTAGGAAAAGGAGAAGTGTGAAAAATAAATTTTTCCAAGAGAACGCAGTTCACTTTGCAAATATTGTGCCTGCGGCCCAAAGTTTGCAGGCTATGAAAGGAATATAAATTATATGTTAAACGTAGGAAAGATTGAAGAAGGATTTGTACTGGACCATATCGAAGCCGGCAAGAGCATGGATATTTACAAAAACCTGCAGCTCGGCAAATTAGACTGCACCGTTGCCATTATCAAAAATGCCCGCAGTAACAAAATGGGGAAAAAGGATATTCTTAAAGTGGAATGCGACATCAACCAGCTTGACTTGGACGTCCTGGCATTCATTGACCACAACATCACCGTAAACGTCATCAAGGACGGTGAAATCGTGGACAAAAAGGAACTGGTTCTTCCCAAGACCATTACCAATGTCATCCACTGCAGAAATCCCCGTTGCATTACCTCCATTGAGCAGGGCCTGCCCCACATCTTTGTTCTGGCAGACGAGGAAAAAGAAATTTACCGCTGCAAATACTGCGAAGAAAAAGCCGACAGAAAGAAGCTGTAAATTAAAAAGCAGTAAATTAAAAGGAGAGGCCCATCCGGGTATCTCCTTTTTGTTTGTTATCTTTTTTTCTTACTTTACTTATCTCTGTCTTTTTTCTTACCCAGCCAGCCTTCTTTTTGCAGCTCCTGTAAATCCTCGTCATATAACCTGGACTTCATGGTCGGGTTGTTCTTGAATATCTTCGCTAATACCTTGTTGTTGCGCATGCTTTCATGCCTGGCGGCATTAATCCTGTACTGCGCCTGCAGATCCATAATTTCCTCTCTGTCGTCCTGGGAATACTGCTCGGATTTCTGACGCAGGCTTTCCTTGATGGCAGCAAAGCTCTTTTCGATGCCTGCCATACTTTCGGCAAATGCCTCTTTTTTCTGACCCATGCTCTCGGCAAATGCCTGTTTCTTCTGGTCAACCGTTTCCGCAAAGGCCACTTTTCTGCGCTCCGCATTTTCCGCCATAGCTTCCCTGCGTTCCGCCCAGTCCTCTCCCGCTACTGCGGCAATAACCTCGGCTCTCTTCTGGATACGCTGCATTTCGCCCTTAAGCTTCTCCATAGAAACCAGCACATCCCGCAAATCGAGAGCTGCCTTGAAGGAAAGAGCAAAATCCCACACAATATAACAGGTCAGAAGAAGTGTCGCTATGGTCAGGATATTGTCCGGAATAGCCAGCACCAGTTTTTCCACCGGTTTGTGGATAACATAATTCATAAGCAGGGTAAGACCGCCCCAGGCGAGTGAACAGCCGAGACAGATATGTCCCTGAAAGTTAAAGGGCTGATCGGAATAATCCCAGTACCTTACCTTGAACAGAGCTTCCATTGCCACACCGGTAAAATACTCTAAGATGGTGGCGCCGATGCATCCGGCAATATAGACCGCCCACCAGTGTCCGATAAAAGGCTTCGAAACCACTAAAAGAAGAATGGCGCCGCTGCCGTACAGCGGCAGGAACGGTCCCTTCATAAAGCCTCTGTTTACCCAGCGTTTTGACTTTAAGGACACGTAACATGACTCAAAGCACCAGCCGAAAAAACAGTAAAAATAAAAGAAAAACAGCCATTGAATGATCGTGTAAGAATACATAAAATCTCTCCCATCAGGTAAAAGTCTCAAATCGCAGACAGAGCTTACCTTTTTTCGTTGTGTATTTTTCTTCCGCAAAAATAAATTTGCCGAAGCCTCTGACGTTGACCACATCTCCCACGGCAAGAGGTCTGCTGTTGTTTTCCGTCAGCCTGCCATTCACAAAGACCCTGCCTGCCGCAAACATCTGCAGGCTTTCGCTTCTGGACAGATTACACAGCCTGGAAATACAACCATCCAGGCGCAGGGAGCTGACAAGTACCTCCTGCTCACCCGGCTTTTCAAAGGAAAAGCTCACCGCCGGGTCTGTTTTTTCACATTTTACATGGGTATGCTTAATCTGCAGAAGATTTTCGCAGATAAAGTCCGCCATGGAACGGATGCAGAAAATATAACCTTCTTTTTCTCCGGTCCGGATGTCTCCGATGCAGCTTCTCTCCATTCCCAGATTCATCAGGGCACCGAGAAAATCCCGGTGGGAAAGTTCATCCGCAAACTTTGCCAGAAGCGGCGTCACATGAATGCAGGTAATGGGAAACTCTTCCTCATAGCCGAATTCCTGCGGGGAACCAAACCGCACCATCTGTCTTTCCGCCATCTCATAACCGCCGAAAAGCATCGGATGGGCAAAGGAAATCTCTTTTTTCATCTGCTCATAAACCGATATTTCCGAGAGTCCCAGAAACGCACTGAAGGTGTAAATATTCTGCTGATAGGATTTATTTGCAAGGTCCCGCAGCCTGTTGCAAAACTGCTGCTCCTCTTTGTCTGAACTAAATGCCATAGTGTTTTTTATTCCTTCTTCGGTATGCTGCCCCGGATCCGGTATGCAGCACATGCCGGGTAAATCTTATTCCGCTCAGCCTAATGCCACATCCAGAATCATCATTAAAAGAAATCCCACCAGTACGCCCAACGTACCCGCATGGGAATGTTCGCCCAGATGCGCTTCGGGAATCAGTTCTTCCACCACCACATACATCATGGCGCCTGCCGCAAAGGACAAAAGCCATGGCATGAAGGGAACCAGTATGCCTGCCAGAAATACCGTCAGAATACCGAAAATCGGTTCTACAATGCCGGAAAGGCATCCGTACAGAAATGCCCGGAAAGAAGAAGTTCCTTCCTTCTTCAGGGGCAGGGAAATGGCTGCGCCCTCCGGAAAGTTCTGGATACCGATACCGATAGCCAGTGCAAACGCCGCCGCATAATCCGCAGCCGTGCCTCCGTTAATGCCCGCATTGGCAAACGCAAGCCCCATCGCCATTCCCTCCGGAATGTTGTGCAGGGTTACTGCAAACACCATAAGCGTTGTCCGTCCCAGGGACGTATGGGGTCCCTCCGCCTTCGTTTCTCCTATATGAAGATGTGGAATGAGTATATCCATCAGAAGTAGGAAAACAGCTCCCAGCACGAAACCTCCCGCTGCCGGAATCCATCCGATACTACCGTTTTCTTCTGCCTGTTCAATAGACGGAATCAGAAGTGACCATACCCCTGCCGCTATCATGACTCCCGCCGCAAATCCTAAAAAAGCCTTGTGAACGGACTCTTTCATGGACTTTGTAAAAAAGAAAACCACTGCTGCTCCCAATGTCGTCATAAGCCACGCAAAACCGGTACCTTCCAGTGCCAGTATAAAAGTATTCATTTTTCCTCCTAACCTTAATTAAAACTGATGACCTCTTTTTTCGGTGCCTTGGCTTTTTCCACACTGACAGCCGTAAGCACCGGTCCTTCTCCCTGGTAATCAGCCCAGTATTTTCTGTGTACCACCGCTTTTACCTTTACCCATTCCTTCTGCTTCAGGGCATCCGCTCCTTCGTATTCACAGGCATAGCCTAAGAAGGAAATGTCCTCTGCGCAACAGGTCATTGCCATACGGCCGGGTACAAAATAATTCTTGGGAAAATCCTTGGGTTTCAGAACCATGGCAAGGAACTCGACGGTCTTTCCTTCGTATCGTTCCGGATGGTCCATAATATCCAGAAACCAGATACCGTATCCGTTATCGTCCAGCTTCAGCACATCAGCGGATAAATCGTAAGGAAGGTCATCCTCTAAGATATCCGTAATTTCTCCGTTGGCATCTTCAAAAATAACGTCTGCCCTGGGATTTACCGCTTTAATGTTTCTCTTATACGTATTTAAGTCCTGCACTCCGTCACAGCGGTTCATGATAATCATTTCGGAATTCTTTACCATTTCCGCAAGCTGGGAACGCATATTTGTATAATACATGGGGAATGTGGAGCCGTCAATGGTGGTAATCTGCTGCTCGATACGCCATGACCTGGGCAGCTTCATGCTGCGGATATTCCACATACCATTATATTCTATGATAATCCTGCCCGGTTTGTGCTTTTTCTCCAGCTCCGTCAGATATTCCGGAGTAAAATCTTCTTCGTTTTCAATAACTTCCATTACCGTGTGGCTCTTTTTCAAAAGCTTTTCGTCATATTCTTCCACACCTTCCTCGCAAAGAACCAAAAGGGTTGTTTCCCTGCTCTGGAAGTAGGGCTGTCCCAGTGTATAGGAAATGAACTGTGTTTTGCCGCTTTCCAAAAAGCCGTTAATCATATATACGGGTTTCATACTTTTCAGGTCTCCTTATCTCAAGATACCTGCCGGCTTTCACCGGCAGGTATCCCCTACTTGTCACGTTTACTCATTTATTTCAGGAAAAGGTCTGCCAGCTTGTCCTCGTCAATCTTGGAACCGATGACGCAGAGCTTACCGGTTACCTGTGCGGCACCGCTGCGGATATCGCTTTCTCCGGGTACATAATCGAAATAAATCCAGGTACCGTCTTCTGCGGGCACCATGCCTTTGGCACGGAGAATCATGCCGTAAGAACCGTCCTCCAGGGCATGAAGCTTCTCTTTGATTTCATCGGTTGTAAACTTCTTTGCGGTTTCTTCGCCCCAGCTTGTAAACACCTCATCCGCATGGTGATGATGATGGTGGTCATGGTCGTGGCAGCCGCATGTGCAGTCCGGACCGTGGTCATGATGATGCTCATGTTCATCGTCATCATCGTGATGATGGTGCTCGTGGTGGCAGCATTCGTCCTCATCGTCATCATCATGGTGGTGATGCTCGTGGTGACAGCATTCGTCCTCATCGTCATCATCATGGTGGTGATGCTCGTGGTGGCAGCATTCGTCCTCATCATCATGATGATGATGCTCATGTTCATGATCATGCTCTTCTGCCAACAATGCCTGAATCATATCCTCCAGCTTGTCCGCTCCTTCGATGGTCTTTAAGATATCTTCGCCCTGTAATGTCTCCCAGGGAGTCGTAATAATGGTTGCTTCCTTGTTGTACTCCCTTATCATATCGATGCAGGTCTTAAGCTTATCTTCGCTCATATTCTGGGTTCTGCTTAAGATAATGGTTCCGGCGCAGGCAATCTGGTTACAGAAAAATTCGCCGAAATTCTTGATATACATTTTGCACTTGGTGGCATCCACAACGGCAACGGCGCTGTTGACCTGGACATCCATATCCTTTGCCACATCGTCAACTGCCTTTACCACGTCGGAAAGCTTGCCAACGCCTGACGGCTCGATTAAAATCCGTTCCGGCGCATAGGTGGAAAGAACTTCCTTTAAAGAAGTACCGAAGTCACCTACTAAGGAACAGCAGATACAGCCGGAATTCATTTCCTTGATTTCAATACCGGATTCCTTTAAGAAACCGCCGTCGATACCGATTTCACCGAACTCGTTTTCAATTAAAACCACCTTGGTATCATGTAAAGCTTCTTTTAAGAGCTTTTTAATCAGGGTTGTTTTGCCGGCACCTAAGAAACCGGAAAAAATGTCTATTTTTGTCATGATAAAAAACCTTCTTTCTGTATGCATTTTACACTGTCTTCCGCACATTACTGCCGGAAGCATATAAAACAAAAAACCCTTGAATAAAATCAAGGGTCTCTTAGAGCTGCTGACGGGAATCGGACCCGTGACCTCCGCACTACCAATGCGACGCTCTACCGACTGAGCCACAGCAGCGGATTTCTGGAAGTTTGTCTCCCGCAATCACCGAAAGTTAATATACCATACGGGTATGCAGATTGTCAATCACTTTTTTTATTTTTTTTGACTTTCTCAAAGTTGTAATATCTATCTTAACAGATAGAAAGAAGGTAACGGAGAGAAAACATGTATAGTTGTAAAGGTTTATTTTTCAGTAGAAACGAATTAGTTATAGAGGTAAAACGGTTTGAGAACAATATTATATATTATTTTGTGGTAGTCCGGTATGGATTTAGAGGATATCACGTATTGTTTTCAACAAGGGATTTGCAGGATGCTTTTGATTTTTGTGATGGATGTTTAATAGAAGACGGTGATAAAGGATAAGATTCCTTTACATAAAAAATCAAAGAAAAGAGGAAAAGAAAATGGTAAATGATTTAAAAGGACAGAAAATTTTAGGTATCAAGAAAACACCCAGTAAGGACGGAAAGAAGGTTTACACAACTTACTATATGGAACGTCCTTGGACACCGTATGAACTGCAGGCGCTTGAAGGTAATGCATCCGCATCTCTGGAAGGTCATGCAGTAGAGGAAGTAAACACAACGGAAGATTTCCCTATTCAGGTAGGGGATGTTGTTAAGTTCTTCTATGGTAAAGCCGTTCAGTACGGCGACAAAGTTTTTCAGCCTGTGGATGATTACAAATTAATTGCTCCGGCAACTCCTTTTGATAAGGATAAGGCTGCTAAGTAGTTGTTAAGCTAATAGCTTTACATATTTTCCCTACATCCGGGCGGTGAAGTTAATATTCCGCCCGGTCTCCCCTCGGACATTCCCCTTATAGGGTGTTAATAAAAATAGATGGTATTTATACATCGGAAAGGAGTCTTTTATGATGCATCTTTTATCTGTGGTTGCTGCTGATGCTGGCGCTTCCGTAATCAATACCGGTATTGTTACCGAGCTGGTTAATCTGGTAAAGAATGTAATGGGTCTGTTCTCTGAGTTCCCGTTAAACGTTCTTTTGATCGCTTCCCTCTGCTTTGTAGCGTTTGGTCTGTTCAGTCGTGCTAAGTCTGCTGCAATGTAGTACTGGGTTGTGTTGTTAAGAAAGTAAAGGCTTAAGTTCTTAATTGAATATTGAGAAATTAAGCCTTTATTTTTTGGAAAGGAAAAGAAATGAAAAGTAGAAATTTATTAAATATATTCCTGTTGTGTTGTGTGTTAGGTCTGTTTCTCGTATTCGGAGCAGTAGCTAATGCAGCAGAAAACGGAGAAACAGAAACATTTACTTATAGATTGTCATATGAAGTTCCGTCTAATTATACTTCCAACTTTATAGGTAATCAAATTTGGGATTATGACAGTTTTTCCCTTAATTATCGTCTTGTTATCCTGCATCACTCTGATGCAGATGTTGATGTGATTACTTCACCAGACCCTGACAAGGTTGTTGTTGTATCGAAAAACTATAATTTTTATCGTTTGGGTAATGACGGTTCATTAACCTCTGTTTCTTCAAGTGGTGTATCAGTTTCATACACGTTGCGTCGTGTCCGACGAAGTAACAATGAAGCGGAAACAGTAAGCGGTACTCGTGGCTTGCAGTCTTTTTATGCTTCTTCTTTAAGTACTGATATTCCTGTATATGAGGCTGACGAAGCCGGAAAGGCTGCAGCATTGGAGTATTTGAAAACGGGTGACTATTGGTCTGAAGGTTCTAAAGATAATTCTTTTGGACTTAACACCTTTTCCGGTTCCTTGGATGGTTCAAACTTGATTACTTCTTGGAATGGTGTTTCTTCTCGTGTTGTAGATATTTCTAATTATAAAAATACTGGAGTGCGTTCTGTTTTTACTTTTAAAACTGCTGACGGTTTAGAAAATGTTGAGGGTAAAGTTTATAAGATATCTGATAATGGTTTTTCTATTGATGTTTCTTCTTTGTCTGATGGTTCTTTTTATTCTGTAACTTTGACGCCGTTTTATTATTCTGGTGATGATGTAGTTAGTGGTAAATTAAGGCTTGGCGTGGATAGTATTTTTTATAATCCTGATGCCGTTAGTCGTTATGATGGGGATTTATTTAATATAAAAAATTGTAAATTTTCTCAATTAAATCCTTTAGATTGTCATGGTTATGTTGCTAATTCTGGTTGCTTTTCTTTGTCTTGGGATATAGAAGGTTTTGATGATGGTGTGTACTGTGATACTTTTGAGGTTATGATTTTAGCTAAAGTTTCGGTTACTGTTACTTCTGGTTTGAAAGATAAACTTTCTTTTTATACACAAACTTTTCATGTTGATACTGATAAGATAAAAACTGTTTCTGGTTATCATGAATTTTGTGCTCAAGATATTTATGATTATTTGAAAGAAAATAATATCTTAAGTTTTGGAAATTATGTTTCTTTAGATAAAAATAGGCAGAATTTTAAAATCAATCAAATTTATAAATTATATATTAGAACTGTTCGAGAAAATGTTTCAAATGGTTCAAAAAGACATGGTAATTGGTCTGTTTATGATTTTTCTAAAGATACGTGGTATACGGGCGGTGAAAATGATATTTCGGATGGTCGTATTATTATTGGAGATGTTGAACCTGATCCGGATACTGGTGATATATCTGGTGGTGATGGTGGAAAGATAACCGTGCCAAGTAAACCCGGAAGTGATACGGGTTTGAAAATTGGAGATTTAGATTTTTCCGATATTGGTTCAATTGGAAAATTTTTTATTAACTTGGTTAATTCTTTAATTCAAGTTATAGGTTCTTTCCCCAGTTTGTTTGCTTCCGTTTTTGTTTTTTTACCTTCTGAACTTATAAGCATGATTTATTTAGGTATTGTGTTGGTTATTATCATAGGCTTAATAAAAGCTTTTTTGTGAGGTGTTTTTATGAATGATATAAAAACTATTTTTTATATTTGTGCATATATCTGGCGGTATAAAATTTATTTGTGCGGGTATAGTGTTTCTATTGTTCAGGTGGTTGTTTTTGTGTTTCTTGCTTCGATATTGTTTCATATTGTCAAGGATATTTTTTAAAGTGTTGATATAAAATTCATTGTAATGATTAGCCAAGGTATAGTTAATATGCTTAATAGTATACAAATAATAGTTAGTACTATACATATATAGTTTATTTTCTTTCCTTTGTTTTTTTCATATTCATAATATGTTTTTTTATATTCATCTTTAAGGTAATTGTATTGTTCATCTTGTTCTAAAATTTTTTTGTATTCTTGATTTTGCCTTGTGTATATTGCTGCTTTATTGTTTTCTTCCATGGTAATATCCCCTCTTTCTTTTTCTATGGGGATAATTATAAAAAATAAAAAGGAGTGTGTCAAATGTATGAAAAAGAAAATTTTGCGGTCAATGTGGTATCTGTTCCAGGATATGACGGATTTTATTATTCTCCTGGTGTTTCTTCTGGGGATGTCTATGCTGATGTATCCGGTGGAAACAATGGAGAAACTGAACAATCCCCAATTGATACAGTGTCTTCCGGGGACGGCTCTTGTATTCCTGGTACTCCTACTGTGTCGGGTGGTGATGGAGCTTTTCAGACTACTGCCCTGGTTGATTACACGGATAGCCTTGTGGCGATTAAAGAAGAACTTACCGCATTAAGCAGCCTGGTTTTTTTACTGTTTATCTTTCTGCTGCTTAGTTGGACTGAGAGAAAAATAAATGGTATTGTGGGTAAGTTTACCCAGTGGAAAAAAGGAAGGTGATGTTATGCAGCAGTTAATTGATTTTATCCTTGCTGGGTCTGTGGAATTTACCCCGGAAACCCTTGTGCGGTATATGTGCTTTGTGCTTATTCTTTCTTGCATTGGCTCCGTGGTTAATTCTGTTTTTGATAACCTTGTAGGTCGGAGGTAGGCAGCATGTTATATATTATTCTTATCGGAGTAGGTTTGCTTTGCCTATTCTCTGTAGTCTTCCGTGTGCTTCTGCTTCATCCATTTAAGACAGTCTATAACGCTGTTGTGGATTGCCTTAAGTGGATGAAGTATAAAAAATGGCGTGAAATAAAAATGGGTCAGCTTATCTGTTTTGTTGGGTTGTTCGGCAAAGGAAAGACTCTGTCTGCCGTGCATTATGTCGTAGGCAAGTATAAAAAATATAATGGAAAGAAAATCTATGATCCGAACCGTAAGAAGTGGGTAACGCAGGTTGTGCATATTATTAGCAATGTGGACTTGCCGTATATCCCCGGTGTAGAACGGTTCGAAGGTTTAGTCCAGATAGTGCAGGCAGCAGACCGTTTTAAGAAACTGGATGAAGAAAACGACACGTTGACTTGTGTGTTGGTGCTGGGTGATGAGTTTTCGGTGCAGCTTAATAGCCGGAAGTTCAAGGATAACATAGACCCTTTATTCTTGAATACCCTGCTTACGTGTCGGCATCATCATATTTCCCTTATTTATACATCCCAGCGGTTTAATCATGTAGATGCCTTACTGCGTCAGGTGACACAGTACGTTGTTTCTTGCGATAAAATATGGCGTGTCATGGTGCATGGGCAGTATGATGCCTTTACTCTGGAAAATGCAACAGACCCTACTCTTGTACGGCCTTTGCACCGCTTCGGCTGGTTTATAACCAATAAGGATTTTGCCCAGTATGACACTTTGGCATGTGTCGGTAATCTTACGAAGTCATGCCAGGAAGGGGATTTCCTTACCGAAGAAGAAATATTGTCCCTGCAGCGCAATGAAGCAGTGAATATGGATGCCGTAGACAGACCCAGTAGGAAGTATATTCGTAGTATGAAGAAAAGGAGAAAATAGAGAGGGAATTTTTATGCAAGCTAATGTTAATATTTGTACTCGTGATTTTGATATTGAAGTGGTACGTGGTACTTATATTGTACCGAATTTGAATATTTCAGAAGATATGGCAATATCTTCTGTTAAATATTTGTATACGGATATAAATGACGTACGACGTCATTATTTCAATTTAGGATTTCATTTACGAGAGTTTGATCGGTGTAAGTATTATTTTTGTTTTGGTTACTCTTGTACTGCTGATTTTGCTGCTGTTAATTTGGGTATGGATGCTTCTGCTGTTTCCAGATGTATTTCTGTATTTGAGCGTTTTTGTGTACGGTCTGGATATGTTTGTACTAATCAGATGCAGGATTGTTATAAGGATTTTTCTTACTCCCAGTTGGTAGAAATGGCGACTATTAAGGATAGTCGTTTATTATCGTTAGTTAAGCCGTCTATGACAGTTAGAGAAATACGTGATTTTAAGAAAAATAAGAGAAATGATCCTTCTGTTGATAATGTTTCACATGATGATGCTGATGTTTCACAAATTGCGACGTCGCAAAAAAAGTATTTTAATTATGATTGTTCTGTAAAATTAAAAGGTGCAGCATTAGCTTCTTATATGAAATCTTTGGATAAAATGGAGTCGGTTGTTTTGTATGTTTATGATCGGTCTGGTAATCCAATTTTTGAATTTAATAATGTTTGGGTTGATGTATTGGAGATTGTAGATACATCTGATAATCCTCGGATTGTTCTCCGTTTGTAATAGTCGGCAACTCGTAGAGCTTGCCCTTTACGGTAGGGATTGCCGGAGTAGCCTATGCCAAGGGGGCGGTCTGCCCCAGCCTTTAGGCGGGCGCCGCCCCTGCAGGCAGGCATTCCGGCAATGGGTTCCTACCGTCAAGGGTTGCCTAAAGGTTAGTATTACCCTTTAGGCAACTTCTGTATTTTGTATTTTTGGTATTTGAAACCCTTGTTTTTACTGGGTTTCTTTTGAAAATTAACTTTTGTATTTTTTGTATTTTTTATTCTACTTTTGTATTTTAGGAGGTTTTTAATATGTCTATTGTTTCTAAAAGTTGGTTGTTGACATTTTCTGTTGATGCAGGTATCACCCATGAACGTATCGATGATATTTTAGCCAGTATTAAATCAATAAATTATTGGTGTTTGTGTGATGAAATTTCATCACATGGAGTTTTACATACTCATGTTTTTATTACTTCTGCTTCTGGTATTGATTTTGAAACTTTAAAGCCTTTTTTCCCTTTTGCACATTTTGAACGTTTGATTGGTTGTTGTAACTTGGGGCGGGAATATGTGGCAAAGGAAGGAATTTTCAAGGATTTTATAAAAGGTGAAGTTCATCTATCTGATACTTTTGAAGAGTTCGGGAAATGACAGGATAAAAAAGTTTTACTTTCGGGGGAAAATGTATGGCTGGAGCTAATAACAATTCACAATCAAGGAAATGGTTACTGACTATAAACAATCCGCAGGATGCAGGTTTTACTCATGAACGTATCCGGGATATATTAGCCGGTATTAAATCATTAAAATATTGGTGTATGTGCGATGAAATCGGTGGAAAAACTCATACTTACCATACACATGTATTTATATATCGCAACAGCCCCCTAAAATTTAGTCAGGTCAAAGAATTGTTTTCTACGGCTCATATTGATAAATGTAAAGGTACTTGTCAGGAAAATAAAGACTATGTAACCAAGTCCGGGAAATATGCAGATACGGAAAAAGTAGAAACTAATCTATCTGATACCTTTGAAGAGTTTGGAGAATGTCCCCAGGAACGGCAGGGCGAAAGAAATGACCTTGCAACCTTGTATGAGCTCATCAAAGAAGGTAAGTCCGATTATGAAATAATCGAAGAAAATCCTAACTTTATGAAGCGCCTTAATACTGTAAATCAGGTACGGGAAACTTTGAAGTATGAACAGTTTAAAAATAAAGTTCGAGATACAATGCATGTAGAATATTGGCAAGGTGATTCTGGTACTGGTAAGACATCAGGTATATATAATTTATACGGTTTTGAAAATGTGTACCGTGTAACTGATTACAGAAATCCTTGGGATGGTTATTCTGGACAAGATGTAGTTGTCTTTGAAGAATTCAGAGGAGATGTTGAAATCTCTAAGATGCTTATATGGCTGGATATATACCCTTTACAACTCCCCTGCCGCTATAACAACAAAACTGCCTGCTATACAAAAGTTTTTTTCACCAGTAACAAGCCATTGAAAAATCAATATATGCAATGGCAGAAAGATGAACCTGAAACATTCAATGCTTTTACTCGTCGAATACATACAGTAAAAATATTTACTGTGGGACAAGCTCCACAGGAGCTACCCACACAACAATATTTAGACGGTGATGTTTTTGTAAACATATCGGCAGCAGAAGAAAAATACATACAAGAAACTTTTGGACTATAAAAGGCAACCTTTACGGCTGCCTTTCTTTTTTACTATTTAGTTTTCACTTCCGGGAACTCTATTCCCAGTATTTTTGCCAGTTCTTTTAATGCTTCATACTCTGTTGCGCCTTTTTCGGCTGCCATGTTTAGAAATCTCTGCATTTCTTCCTTTGTCATTTCCTCTTCCATAGCCTGCACCCCTTTCTGTAGGGATATTATAGGCTTTTTCCTTTCTCCCCGTCAAGTCGTTAGGTCATCTTTTAATTGCATCTTGAAGATTTAGAGCGGTGTCCTCGATTTTTGATATTATGAAGTATTTTTCATATTCTTTTGGCTCCTTTCTGTTTGTTTTTAACTGCATCTCGTTAGTTCTTCGCGTATGTCCTGCACTTCTTTTAATGACCTTGTAGTATTGTCAAAAAATCGCAGATTAGTATTGAAAAATTTTTCAGTGTTTTTTACGTTTTGAAAAAATTTTTAATACGGTTTTGACATAAGCGGAAAGGGAATTATAGTGCAGACGGACATACGGAAGTAACAGATGTAGGATAAACAGAAAGCCAAATGTATATGAAAAATATGTATTGCAGAGCGCAGCGAATACAAAAAAGCAAGCTTCATTTTTTTATAGCTACAGAAACAATAGCCAGTCAAACATGCGAAGCAAACAAAAATTTTAGGTATTATAAAAATTTTTGTGGTGTTTTACTGGCCGTTGTTTACTGTGGCACGTTTTTTGTATAAGCAGTGTTTCCAGTATTTACCAGTAGTAAGCAACTATTTTCTACGTAAAAATAGAAGTAGGGAACATTGTGTAAAACATACTTAGGGGATAAAGCTATGAGACACTTAACAGAAAAAGACCGTTACTATATAGAAATAGAACGAAAAAGAAAAACACCAGTAAAAGATATAGCTGCAGCTTTAGGCTTTAGCCGGGTAGCTATTTATGCAGAAATCAAAAAAGGTACAGTTACCCAGATAGATAGAGATTTGAAACCGTATCAGGTCTATTTATCGGATGCCGGGCAACGTGTGCATGATGATGCCATGACTGGAACAGGTAGACCCTGCAAGTTGGTATTTGACGATGAATATATTGTAAATTTACGAGAACTGATACAAAAAAAGAAATATTCCCCCTATGCAGCCATGCAGGTAATCGGTAAAAATAAGGTATGCCAGCGGACTATCTATAATTATGCGTATGATAAAAAATATGGTCTTAGTGTATTAGATTTACCATATGCGAAACCGAGAAAAAAGAAGAAAGTCCAGAAAGGCAAAAAGATATATACAGACAAAAAGAAAAGCATAGAGGACAGACCTAAAGAAGCATCTAATAGGCAGTATTTTGGACACTGGGAAATGGACACCGTGTACAGTTCTAAAGATGACTTGACCTGTCTTCTGGTCCTTACTGAACGGATGCTTCGGAAAGAAAAAATAATCAAGATACCTAACCGCACTTCTTCCAGTGTTGTAAAAGCCTTGAACCGATTAGAAAGAAAAATGGGTGCTCCAGCTTTCCGGGAAACATTCAAAACTATTACTTGTGATAATGGCATGGAGTTTACGGATGTTTCAGGAATTGAAAAATCAAAACTGAATAAAGGAAAACGAACAGAATTATATTTTGCACATCCCTACTGCTCCGGAGAGAGGGGAAGTAATGAGAACCAAAATAAATTGATACGTCGTTGGATTCCCAAAGGGGATGATATAGGATTGTATAGTGATGCAGAGATACACCAGATAGAGGACTGGATAAATAACCTTCCTCGGAAAATGTTTGGCGGTTTGTCCTCGGTGGAATATGAAAAACTCATACGGCAGTAAAATGGTAGTATGTGGAAAATGCACAAAAACAGAAATATGAGCCTATACATAAATCGTCTGTTTATTGTGCGTTTTCCACAAAGATTTAGAACTTGTTAAGATAGTTCTTGCAATTTACATTTTTTTTGACTTTCTGCATACCCTTGCCAAAAGCCTATGCCTTCGTCTCATCTCCCGGATATTTGGAGTACAGAAGCTTCAGCAGAATAGGTGTGGAAATACTGGATACAATAATCAGCAGGATAACCGCTGTAAAATAAACGTCGGTCAGAAGTCCTACGGAAAGTCCCTTCTGGGCAACAATCAGCGCCACTTCTCCACGGGTCATCATGCCGATACCGATTTTTAAGCAGTCATGATTCTTAAACCGGCACATCTTCGCCATCAGTCCACAGCCGATAATCTTGGCAACCAGACCTACAATCACAAAGCATATGGAAAACAGAAGGATTTCACCGGTCATACCGCTGATATTGGTCTTCAGACCGATGCTGGCAAAAAATACGGGACCGAACAGCATGTAGGAGTTGATATCCATCTTCTCCGCAATATAACCGGAGTCCTGAATGGAGCAAAGGATAATACCTGCCACATACGCGCCGGTGATGTCGGCAATACCGAAATATTTTTCCGCAATATAGGCAAAAGCCAGACACAATGCCAGACCGATAATGGGAATACGTCTCGTATGCGGATATTTTTTATCCACAATCTTAAATACCTTATAAATAATATAACCCACCACAACGGCAAAAACAAAAAACAGAACCGTACTTAAGATAACCTTTCCCGGATTGGAATCCGGGTTTTTGAAGCCGATAACAAAGGTCAGTACCACGATACCGATTACATCATCAATAATGGCGGCGCTTAAAATGGTGGTGCCTACCGTACCCTTTAATTTTCCCATTTCCTTTAAGGTCTGTACGGTAATACTTACGGATGTGGCCGTCAGAATAGTACCGATAAAGACTGCCTCGTAAAACTCATTATCTCCCCACGGTGCAAATCCGTAAAATCCCATGTAAAGCAGGGCTCCGCATACAAGGGGCACAAATACACCGGCCGTTGCAATCAGAAATGCTTTCGGTCCGGTTTTTAACAGCTCTTTCAAATCGGTTCCGAGACCTGCGGAAAACATCAGAAGCACAACTCCGATTTCCGCCATCTGTACAATAAAGTCCGTCTGCTGTACCAGTCCCAGTATGCTGGGTCCGATCAGTAAGCCCGCGACAATTTCTCCTACTACCTGCGGTGCCTTCAGCTTTCTTGCAAGCAGCCCGAAAAACTTTGCAAAAATAATAATAATCGCCAAATCCTTAAAAATACTGTACGCTTCCATAATTCTTCCCATTCTCCTTCATTTAATCAGAAAAAGCAATCCTTGGATTTGCTCATCAGGAACCGGATTTTGTCGCCGTTCTCCCCGGCAAGTCCGTTAATCAGCTCTTCCGCTTCATCCTTGGAATTCTCGTTTACGCAAAATACACAGACATTTTTGCTGTTCCAGAAAAAGCCCTGTTTATACCATTTTATGTAATAAGAAATCCTGTTTTCCAGAAGTGTCTTTTCAATCCGGCTTTTAACATCCATATCCGACGTCTCGCAAAGCTCCACTTCATTATGAACCTTTACCTTTGTGTAAATCGTCTGCATACACGTTCACCTCTTTCCAATTTTACTATGAGTTCTAAAAAAATCAACTGCAAATAATTCTCTTTATTTTGGATTTTATCCGCTGCAGCGCATTGTCCGTGGATTTTTCATCCTTTCCCAGAACATGTGCTATCTGTACATACGTCATGCCGGTTATATATAGATCCAGCACTTCCTTTTCAAATGAACTCAGCTCGTCCTCAATTTTTTTCTCCAGATTTTCCAGGTTCTCCCGGTCAATCACAAGCTGCTCCGGATTCTGCCCGTCATCCACAAGCTGGGCAAGCCACTTCTGCTGTTCCTCTTCTTCCCCTTCTTTGTTTTCTGCCGAAAGAGAAATATAGGAATTGAGCGGAATATGTTTTTTTCTTCCCGCCGCCTGTATCGCCGCATACATCTGCCTGCTCACGCACAAATCCGCGAAAGTATAAAATCCGGCATCCCTGCCGCTGTCGTAATCCCGGACCGCCTTAAACAGGCCAATCATGCCTTCCTGAATCAAATCCTCTCTGTCAGCTCCCAGTATATACATGGATGCCGCCTTGTTACGCACCAGATTTTTATACTTTTCCATAATATAGTCCGTAACCGGTACTTCGCCCTCCCGGAGTCTGACAATCAGTTCTTCATCCGTAAACTGCCGATAATCCTGCATCGTAATACCTTCTCCTGCCGCAGATTATTACCCCCGCAGACGCTGTCTTACAATCTCATAAGCCAGTACGCCTGCTGCCACTGAAGCATTCAGGGAGTCAATATCCCCCTTCATGGGAATGGATGCCACCATGTCGCATTTTTCCTTCACCAGTCTGCCTACGCCTTCCCCTTCGTTGCCGATTACCACACCGATGGGACCTTTCAGGTTCAAATCATACATCACCGTACCGTCCATATCCGCACATACAAACCAAAGACCTTCTTTTTTCAGATCTTCGATGGTCTGCGCCAGATTGGTAACCTTTGCCACGGGTGTATAATTTAACGCACCTGCGGATGTTCTGGCAACGGTGGCCGTAAGACCTGCCGCCCGGTTCTTGGGAATAATCACACCGTGTGCTCCCGATAAATTTGCGGTACGGATAATGGCGCCCAGATTATGCGGGTCCTCTATGTTGTCTAAAAGGAAAATGAAAGGAGGCTCTCCCTTCTTTCTGGCATTTTCTAAAATATCCTCTACCTCCGCATAGGAATAGGCTGCCGCATAGGCAATAACCCCCTGATGCTTGCCGGTTTCCGACATCTGGTCGAGTCTTTCCTTCGTTACAAACTTAACGAGGGTTCCCGCTTTTTTTGCTTCCCGTTTGATGGTCATGACCGGTCCGTCCGTGCAGCCGTCCAGGATAAAAAGCTTATCTATGGTTTTGCCGGCACGGTAGGCTTCAATGACAGCGTTCCGTCCTTCTATGGTAAATTCTTCGTATCCCAATTCAATCTCCTTTGAAAACAATGTCTATTCCGTGGACATTGTTATTCTCCCTGTTATTTTCATTCAGTTCCGTTAATGTCCTTCGCGTACCGTAAGCTCCAGCCGGGTAAAGCCCTCCTTCATAAGCTCTAACACCCTGTCCATTCTGTCGGACAGATACAGATAACCCATAAGAGCTTCCAGTCCCGTTGCTTTCCGGTAGTCCGCCACGCTGGCATTCTTTGCCGTGGTGTAGGCCTTGGCGTTCCGTCCTCTTTTGTAAACCGCTTCTTCCTCTTCCGTAAGCAGCTCCTCCAGCGCCTCTATCATGGCGGCCTGGGTCTGTGCCTTTACAAAATGGCTGGAAATTTTATGCAGATCGTGTGCGGAGCGGTTGGCATGCTCCACCACAAAGGTGCGCACCACCACGTCGTACACATCATCCCCGATATAGGCAAGCGCCAGCGGAGAATAACTCCTTACGTCCACCCCGGGCAGTGCAAATGTCTTCCTTATTTCCGAAACAAGACTTAAGCCTTCTTCCATTTTACGCCCTCTCTGGTATCTTCAATCACAATGCCCTTTTCCAAAAGCTCCGCACGGATGGCATCCGCCTTTGCAAAATCCTTTTCCTTCTTGGCTGCTTTTCTTTCTTCAATCTTGGAAAGCACATAAGCCTTTAATTCTTCGTCCACGGACTCCTCCGTGCTGTCTGTAGCCTTGCCGGACAGTAAATCCAGGGAAAGTACTTCATCAAAGCTCTTTACCAGTTCTCTCTTGGTCTTGTCGTTCATGTCTGCCTTTAGCATCTCATACAGAACGGTAATCGCCATGGAGGAATTTAAGTCATCGCAGAGAGCATCTTCAAAACGGGTTTTGTACTCTGCAAATTTCGCTTTGTCCACTTCTCCTTCATCGGATAAATCGGCAATTCTCTTTAAGAGCTTATTGTAAGCGGTCGTCATGTTGTCCAGCACTTCATAGGAAAACTCAAGCGGCTTGCGGTAATGGGACTGTAAGCAGAACAGTCTGTATACAAGGGGATTGTAGCCCTTTTCTTCCAGTAAGGAAACGGTCAGGAAATCGCCCTTGGATTTGCTCATCTTGCCGCTCTTGTCGTTTAAGTGATGCACATGGAACCAGTAATTGCACCATTTATGTCCGAGATAGGACTCACTCTGCGCAATTTCATTGGTATGGTGCGGGAAAATATTGTCCACGCCGCCGCAGTGGATATCCATGTATTCGCCCAGATGTTTCATGCTGATGCAGGAGCATTCAATGTGCCAGCCGGGATATCCCAGTCCCCAGGGGCTTTCCCATTTTAATTCCTGGTCATCAAATTTGGACTTGGTAAACCAGAGCACGAAATCACTCTTGTTCTTCTTGTTGGTATCCTCTTCCACGTCGTCCCTGACTCCTACCAGAAGTTCATCCTCAGTCTGTCCGGAGAATACGTGGTAATTCTGCAATTTGGAAGTATCAAAATAAATGTTGCCGCCCATTTCATAGGCGAAGCCTTTTTCCAACAGCACCTCAATCATATGGATAAATTCGGGAATGCAGTTGGTCGCCGGTTCTACCACATCCGGACGCTTGATGTTTAACTTTTTGCAGTCGGAAAAGAACGCATCCGTATAGAACTTTGCCACCTCCATAACGGTCTTGTGCTCTCTCTTGGCGCCCTTTAACATCTTGTCCTCGCCGGTATCCGCATCGCTGGAAAGATGCCCTACATCCGTAATATTCATGACACGCTTTACATCATAGCCTAAGTAGCGGAGTGTTTTCTCCAACAGGTCCTCCATGATGTAGCTTCTTAAGTTGCCGATATGGGCAAAATGATATACGGTAGGTCCGCAGGTATACATTGCCACCTTGCCGTCCGTATTGGGCACAAACAATTCTTCCTTCTTGGTAAGAGTATTGTAAATGTGTAATTTATTTTCCATTTTTACATTGCCTCCGATTGTCGTTTTCCTATATTGTTTTTGATAAGAAACCGTTTTTCCATGGGTACACTACCACATGTATAGTATACATTTAGTAGAATAAGCAAAAAAATGCCGTTTGTCAAGAAACAAAGCGCTTCCGAGCCCTCTTTATTCCTGCATTACGGCAAAAGACGCAGCCCGCTGTGAGCTGCGCCTTGTCTTATAAATTTTTCGTACATCCCGTGCATCCTGCACATCCGGATGCGGTTCTGCTCTTTTCCAAAAGCTCCACATCCTGGGCATACAGTTCTCTCGGGCTGTTTAACATGCAGACAGCCTGAGCGGATATTCCTTCCTTGTTGCCGGTAAAGCCAAGCCCCTCTTCCGTAGTGGCTTTTACGTTTACCTGGGAAAGGGTAATTCCCAGCCGTCCTGCGATATTTTTCCGCATTTCATCAATATAGGGACGCATTTTGGGCGCCTGCGCTATAATGGTGGCATCAATATTTTCCACGAAGAAACAGTTTTCCTCCAGCAAATCCCTCACTTTTTCCAAAAGCACCAGCGAAGAAATGCCTTCGTAAGCGGCATCCGTATCCGGAAAATGTTTGCCGATATCGCCCAGTGCCGCCGCTCCCAGCAGCGCATCCATAACGGCATGCAGCAGTACGTCCGCATCCGAATGCCCTAAAAGACCTTTTTCATACGGGATTTCCACCCCACCGATAATCATCTTTCTGTTTTCCGCCAGTCTGTGTACATCATATCCCATTCCGATTCTCATATGTTACCTCCGTTGGTATCTCCACCGGTATTACCGTTTCTGTTTTCTGTTTTGTTTCCGTTTCTGTTTCGTTTTTCCGCTTCTGTTTTCCCTGTCTGTTCCGATTTTTTTAGTCTGCCGTGTGGCTATGCGGTTTTTAAGTCCGCCACATGCTGTGCGATCAAATCCTTCGCCTCTTCCATGCTGATACCCGCTTCCGCAAGCATCCTGGTAATGGCCTCCGCTTCCTTGTTTCTTTTTTCCGTAATCAGGTCATTCAGTTCTCTTTCCTCCGACTGGATACGCACCTTTAATGCCCCAATCAGTTCTTCCTTTTCCCTGATTTTTTCGTCTATGGATTTTCTCTGTCCTCTTGCCATATGCTGACCTCACATTCCGCCCCTCGGGGCTTTTTTACCAGTATATGGACAAGATGGGGAAATTATACCTCGGAATCCATTTTTTTGTAAATCCAGCCTCGGTCCGCGTAGCAGGCATTGCAAACCCGGAATTCATAGCCGAAGGGCAATGTCTTTCCGCAATATTTACAGGTGTTGATATATTCTTTTTTATTCTTGGCAAGAGCCTGCATGATGCTTAACTCCGTCTTTTCCCTTGCCGCATCCAGACGCCTTACGTCGATTTCCTTGCCCAGTCTGTTGGAAAACTGGTGGTATAAATCCAGCATCTTATAGTATGTTTCGTACCGCATCAGACCCTTGTCGTTGCAAATGCCGAGTGTTGGGAAAAACAACGTCACATCCGCCGTATAGGTCTTGCAGTATTCCAGCCACAGGGACACTATATCCCTGTTTTTGACATCGATGGAGCAGGTTAACATCCGGTAAAGCACATGCTTGTCCTCAAAGCCGTCGATGTCCTTCCGCTCCCGGTAAGCCTTTTCATAGAGGAAAAGCATATCCTCAATGCTGATTTTTTCAAAGGGCTCGTCCGGCTCCACGCTTTTCCACACCGTTAAAATCCGGTCAAGGGGCTCGTCCATGTTAAGAAGCACCGTCGGAAAGCCCAGACTTACTTTTTCAATCGGAAGTTCTTCCTTATTATAACGTTCTTTGATGTACTCCCATTCCTCGTCACCGCAGGCATTCACATAGCCGGTATCGTACATGCCGAATCTTCCCGCTCTTCCCGCTATCTGACGGATTTCCGGTACGGTAAGCTTTCTTTTTTCCTTGCCGTCAAATTTTTCTGCCTGTAAAAATACAATTCGTCGTACCGGCAGATTCAAGCCCATGCCGATGGCATCCGTGGAAACCACCACTTTCGTTTCCTTTCCGGCAAACAGATGAATCTGTCTGCGGCGGATTTCCGGCGGCAGGCTGCCGTAAACCACACTGGTCTTGATGCCTTCCCGCTCAAGACGTCCGGCAATATCCAAAACCGCCCTCTTGGTAAATACGATCAGGGCGTCGCCGTCCCTTACATCATCCGGGAACACAAAGGGCTTATCCTCATAAACAAGCGGCGTCTTTCTTTCATAGTGATGCTCCTCATAGGTATCGCCGCACATATTGATTAAGTGTTTGATAACCTTTTCTCCGGCAGGGCTCATGCAGATGTGGATTTCCTTTGCCTGTACGCCCAAAACGGCTCTTGTCCAGGAGTGCCCTCTGTCGGAGTCCACTATCATCTGTGCCTCGTCAATGACCGCAATATCATAGACCTGTTCCGTATCCATCATTTCTATAGTGGAAGAAATGACCCGGCTGTTTTCCTGATAAATGCATTCCTCACCGGTCAGCATGGTACAGGTCACCCCTTCGTCCGTCATCTTTTCATACACTTCCAGCGCCAGCAGACGCAAAGGACCTAAGTATGCTCCGTTTTCCGCTTCCTTTAGGCGGGTCAGAGCATGGTAGGTCTTTCCGCAGTTAGTCGGACCGATGTGCAGGATAAAATGTCTCTGCATGGCACGCGCTTTGGGAAATTCCGTTTCCGGCTTCAAGGGTACCAGATCAATAATCTGTTCCCGGATGCCGTATTCCGCATAGGAAACCGTAAGGTCTTTTAAGGTTCTGACACAGAGTTCCCCGTTCATCTCATTCCTAAGATAGTCCAGAAATCTCTCCGTGACAATTTCCTGTTCCGAAGGCTTCATGGCAGCCAGATCCAGCCGTACCAGCTCCGGCAGAAGGAAATCCCGGATTTGCATAATGGCTACCTGATTGTTCTGCTTAAAGGCAAAGTAGCAAAGATTTCTCACCTGTCTGTGATAGTCCTCCAGCTTTGCTTCCTTCACATGACCGGACCTTATCCTCTGCAGCTCTATGGACAGGCTTTTGGCTCTTTTGGCATACCCCGCCTTGCCGTCCTGATTCTTTTTTCGGTACCGGGCTGTACCCTCCCGGTATTGTGTAAAATAAAATTGTGACAGTTTTTCCTTCTTTACCATGCTCCTGTTTCTCTCCCATCCTTTCCAGTATACACTAACCGCCACAATTGCACCACAAAAAAATGCAGAAAAATCCGGCACTTTATGCCCTCGTACAAATTTCTTCAAAAATTTTCAAAAAATCTATTGACAAAATGCCCTTATATAGGCTACAATAGCCAAGTCGGTTGCGACAAGGGGTCTTAGCTCAGCTGGGAGAGCATCTGCCTTACAAGCAGAGGGTCATAGGTTCGAGCCCTATAGGCCCCACTCCGAAAAAACTTTCGGAACAAAATTTTATATCTTTTTATTCCTTATGGCGAGATAGCTCAGTTGGCTAGAGCATACGGTTCATACCCGTAGTGTCGAGGGTTCGAATCCCCCTCTCGCTATTTTTTAATGCCCAAAATTATCTTTGTTCTCATTCAAAAAAGTAAGATATTGAAACCATATTTTTTTTGTGCTATAATATAAAAAGTTAGAAAACAAATGCAAAAAGTACTACCCGTATAGCAAGCGGTTAGTCCCAAAATAATTGAATTATCGTAAAAATAACCGCTTAGTTTGGTCGACTGGGGCGGTTATTTTCGTTTACCGGAAAGTTTTCCAATAGCATATCCTATGGAATAGGAACCTCCGGCGACTGCAATAAGAACTAACGAAAAGTTAAATAACGTTTCAAAAGTAACCATAACTGCAATCCCCTCCTTTACCTTAGTATTTCTTCACGGAGAAGATATCTATGTAAACAGAGGGTCCAGTCCCTCTGAACGAGGGACTAACCGCCTACCGTTTTAGGTAGTACTTCTTTTTCCATCATATCATGTACGATATTTTCTGTCAAAGTTTTTGTAAAATTGTTCTACATCCTGTCCGGTGCGGAAAATCCCAGCACATCGATACAGGTTTCCATAATTTCCTTGGTCAGTACCAGAAGGGCAATCAGACCTTCTTTTCTCTTCTCATCCTCTTCCGCCAGAATTCTGGTTTCGTGGTAGAAACGGTTGAAGGCGTTTGCCAGGTCGTAGATGTAAGCGCAAATCTTGTGGGGTGCCAGTTCGGCTCCCGCACTCTCCATGGTGCTCTTGAAGCCCGCAAGCTGCATCATCAGATCCTTTTCGGAAGCGCTTACGGCATCCATAAGCTCTGCCGTATCCGGGCTGCCGCCCTGTTCCTTATACTTGTTCAGGATGGACTTGATGCGGACAATGGTGTAAAGGATGTAAGGACCGGTATCACCCTCAAAGGAGGTAAAGCGGTCTAAGTCAAACACATAGTCCTTGGATGCCTGATTGGAAAGGTCGCCGTATTTCAAGGCTGCCAGTGCAATCAGTTTGGCTGTATTCTTGGCTTCCTCTTCGGAAAGCTCATGGTTTTCGGTAATCTTGCGGTACATTTCCTCGGTAGTTTCCCGAATCAGCACCTCTAAGCGCATAACGCCGCCATCACGGGTCTTAAAGGGCTTTCCGTCCTTACCGTTCATGGTGCCGAAGCCAATCCACTTTAAGATGGTTTCCGGCTTAACAAGCCCGGTCTTTCTTGCGCAACGGAATACCTGCACAAAATAAAGCTCCTGTCTCTTATCCGTCAGGTAAATGATTTCATCGGGATGAATATTCTCCATACGGTCCATGATGGTTGCAAGGTCCGTGGTGTTGTAAAGGGATGCGCCGTCGGATTTCAAAATCATGCAGGGAGGAATTTCCTTGGTATCGGTATCTTCCTTCACATCCACTACGAGGGCGCCTTCGCTTTCGTGGGCATAGCCTTCCTTCTTCATGTATTCCACCATGCCGGGAATGATATCATGGACATCGCTTTCCCCTTTCCATAAATCGAAATCCACGTTCAGGCTGCCGTAGTTTTTCTTTAAGTCCGCTACGGAAACATTTAAGATATGCTTCCAGATAGCGCGGTATCCTCTCACACCGCTCTGCATCTTGAAGGTAACATCCATGGCTTTTGCCTTGTATTCCGGGTCTTCCTTGCTCTTTTTGCTGGCTGTGGGATAAAGCTCCTCTAATTCGGAAATGGTAAAGGGCGCTTCTGTGGGATACTCTCCGGTAAAGCTGTCATCAAAATAAACCAGATCCGGCTTTCTTTCCTTTAATTCGGTAATAACCAGACCCATCTGCAGCCCCCAGTCGCCCAGATGCACATCGCCGATGACCTCATGACCGCAGTAACGTAAAATACGCTTTACGCTTTCGCCGATAACAGCGGAACGGATATGTCCTACATGGAGGGGTTTTGCGATGTTGGCTCCGCCGTAGTCCACTACAATTTTCATGGGCTTTTCCGGTTTGTCCAGACCGAATTTATCCGCCTTTTCCATTTCTTTTAAGTAATCGGTAAAAAAGCTGTTCTTTATTTTCAAATTAAGGAAACCGGGAGCCACTGCCTGCACCTCGGCAAAAACCTTGCTGTCGCTTAATTTTTCTGCCACATCATTAGCAATCATAATCGGTGCTTTGTGGTACTTCTTGGCGCCTGCCATGGCGCCGTTGCACTGGTATTCACAAAGGTCGGGGCGGTTGGATACGGTTACCCGTCCCAATTCCGCATCGTATCCGGCTGCCGCAAATGCCTGCTGCATTTCCTCCGATATCAAATCCAAGATTTTCTTCATACTGCTTTTTTCAATCCTTTCCTAACCTGCACATTATTGGTAACAACTTATTCCTTTTCTCTGCGCTGTCTCTCCCGTTCCGCCTTGGAATAGGCGCAGCCGCAGAAATCCTGTCTGTATAATCCGTATTCCCCGGACAGCTCTATGGACTGCTTATACCCTTCTTTTTTCTTAAAATCCGACGGCAGCCACAAAATCCCCAGTTCTTTTTTGATGCGCTGTCCGATTTCATTTAACTTTGCTGCGTTTTTTAAGGGGCTGATGGTAAGGGTGGTGCCGAAATAGGAAAATCCCCGTGTCAGCGCTTCTTCCGCCGTTTTCCGAAGCCGCATTTCATAGCAAAGAAAGCAACGCTCACCGCCTTCCGGACAGTCCGCATAGGGCTTTGCCATTTCAATAAATTTGTCAAAATCAAAACAGCCGTCCACGTAGGAAATTTCATAGCCTTTTGCCTGTCCCGATTTTACCTGTTCATTGTAAATACCAATCAGCCGTTTCTGTTCCTCCGCCCGTTTCCGGTATTCCTCCTGTTCCGTAATGTTGGGGTTGTAGTAAAACACCGTAATCGCAAAAAAAGAGCGAAGATATTTCAGCACATAACTGCTGCAGGGTGCACAGCAGCTATGCAGGAAAAGAGTGGGGACTTCTTCTCCACTCTCTTGTTTCTTTTCTATCCCTGCAAGGATTTTTTCTAATTCCTTCTGGTAATTCACTACCTGCATTACAATTCCTCTATGGTAAGAAACGGGGTAAAATCCTCTGTGTCGGAGCCTAACTTTCCGCCGAAGGAAGCCATCCATTTCTGCATGATTTCTCTTACGCTTTTCGCTTCCTCTGCCGGATAGGTCACTGAATATACCTGCTGCATTCCGAGCCCGGAAAGGGTGTCTTCATCCTCTTTCCGCAAGGACTCCTCAAAATCTTCCACATATACCGAACCGTTTTCCAAAGTAAGCTCCAAAAGATTGATTTCTTTCCAGATTTCCACTTTTTTCTTGTCAAAGCCCGCATCGGTCAGCACCTGTGCCAGCTCCTCTGCCGTGTGCTTTTCGGGAAGCAGGTACAGAAATGATTTTTCCACTGTTTTCTCTCCCATAAGTCCTCCTTACTATAAAGAAGCAATATCCACTAAGGAAAGCTTGTCAGCCGTATGCTCTAAGCTGGTGGCCAGCGCGTTTGCCGTATCCATGGCGGTGATACAGTAAACACCGGTTTCAATCGCGGTACGGCGGATTAAGAAGCCGTCTCTTGACTTGTCACGTCCCTGGGTCGGGGTGTCGATTACCAGGTCAATCTTATGGCCTAACAGAAGGTCCATAACGGTCGGGGATTCCTGGGAAATCTTATTGATTTTACGCACCTTCACGCCTGCATCCTTCAAGGCTGCCGCCGTACTTCTGGTTGCGTAAATGATATAGCCTAACTTTTCAAAGCGGCGTGCCACATCCACTGCTTCCGGCTTGTCCGCATCCTTTACGGTAATAATCATCTGCTTATGCTTGGGCAGTTCCACACCGGCTCCCAGGAACGCCTTAAACAACGCTTCGTGGAAGGTTCTGGCAATACCTAAGCATTCACCGGTGGACTTCATTTCCGGTCCCAAGCTGATTTCCGCACCACGGATTTTTTCAAAGGAGAACACGGGCATCTTGATGGCAAAATACTCTGCTTCCTTCTGCAGTCCCGGCTCATAGCCCAGTTCCTTAATGGTCTTTCCTAAAATAACCTCTGTTGCCAGGTCCACAATGGGAATACCGGTTACCTTGCTGATGTAAGGTACGGTACGGGAAGAACGGGGGTTGACCTCGATAACGTAAACATCCTCGCCGATGGCAATAAACTGGATGTTAATCAGACCCTTGACATGCAGCGCCTGTGCCAGTCTCCTGGTATATTCCGCAATTTTTTCCTTCACTGCCATATCGATAGTCGGTGCCGGATATACGGAAATGGAGTCGCCGGAGTGGATACCGGTTCTCTCGATATGCTCCATAATGCCGGGGATTAAAATGTCCGTACCGTCGCAGACTGCATCGACTTCCACTTCCTTACCCTGCAGATATTTATCTACCAGAATTGGGTGGTCCTGTGCAATACGGTTGATGATTGCCATAAACTCTTCGATTTCTTCATCGCTTGTAGCAATCTGCATACCCTGTCCGCCAAGCACGTAGGAAGGTCTTACCAGTACCGGATAACCTAAGCGGTTTGCCACTTCCTTAGCTTCTTCCGCGGTAAATACGGTACCGCCTGCCGCACGGGGAATTTCGGTCTTCTGCAGGATTTCATCAAACAGTTCTCTGTCCTCTGCCGCATCCACATCCTCTGCCTTGGTGCCTAAAATGGGAACGCCCATCTTCATCAGGCTTTCGGTCAGTTTGATTGCCGTCTGTCCGCCGAACTGTACCACCGCGCCGTCGGGCTTTTCAATATTTACTACATTTTCCACATCTTCCGGTGTCAGCGGTTCAAAATACAGCTTGTCCGCAATATCGAAGTCGGTGCTGACGGTTTCCGGGTTGTTGTTGATGATAATTGTCTCATATCCTGCTCTTGCAAATGCCCAGGTGGCATGTACGGAGCAGTAGTCGAATTCAATACCCTGTCCGATACGGATGGGTCCGGAACCGAGCACTAAAACCTTCTTCTTCGTGCGTTCGCCGTTTGCCTCGCACTCGCCGCCGAAGCAGGAATAATAGTAAGGCGTGCTTGCCGCAAATTCTGCTGCACAGGTATCTACCATCTTGAATACTGCCTTGATGCCGTTTGCGTAACGCATTTCCTTGATTTCTGCTTCTTTTTTGCCGGTCAGTCTGGCAATGACGTTGTCCGGGAATTCGATTCTCTTGGCTTCTTTTAACAGCTCTACCGTAAGAGGACCTGCCTTTAAGGCATCTTCCATTTCCACAATTCTCTGGATTTTATCGATAAACCAGAGGTCAATCATGGTAATGTCATGAATTTCTTCGTAAGTAATGCCCTTTCTCAAGGCCTCTGCGATAACCCAGATTCTCTGGTCATCCACAATCTTTAATCTCTCGTATAAATCTTCCTTGGACAGTGCGGAGAAATCGTAGCTTAACAGGCAGTCCACATGCTGCTCCAGAGAACGGATCGCCTTCATGAGGGCGCCCTCGAAATTGTTGCAGATGCTCATAACTTCACCGGTTGCCTTCATCTGGGTGGTCAGAGTTCTCTTTGCGGTGATGAACTTATCGAACGGCAGTCTGGGCATCTTGACAACACAGTAGTCCAGAGCCGGTTCAAAGCTTGCATAGGTCTTGCCGGTAATGGCATTCTTGATTTCGTCCAGTGTATAGCCCAGTGCGATCTTTGCCGCAACCTTGGCAATGGGATAACCGGTTGCCTTACTTGCCAGTGCGGAAGAACGGCTTACACGGGGATTTACTTCGATAACACAGTATTCAAAGCTGGTGGGATGCAGGGCAAACTGTACGTTACAGCCGCCGGTGATGCCCAGCTCACTGATGATGTTAAGTGCAGAGCTACGAAGCATCTGGTACTCTTTATCGCTTAAGGTCTGGGAGGGTGCCACTACGATACTGTCGCCGGTGTGCACACCTACCGGGTCAATGTTTTCCATATTACATACGGTGATGCAGTTGCCTGCGCTGTCACGCATTACTTCATATTCGATTTCCTTCCAGCCGGCAATACATCTTTCCACCAGAACCTGTCCTACACGGGAAAGACGGAGACCGTTTTCCAGAATTTCCTCTAATTCGGTCTGGTTGTGGGCAATACCGCCGCCGGAACCGCCTAAGGTATATGCGGGACGAAGCACAACCGGATAACCGATCTGTTCGGTAAATGCCACACCGTCCTCTACGTTTTCCACTACCTTGGATGCGGCGCAGGGCTCTCCGATACGCTCCATTAAGTCCTTAAATTCCTGACGTCCTTCCGCATTGCGGATGGTTGCCGCCGTGGTGCCCAAAAGCTTTACATTGTGGGACGCAAGGAAACCGGATTCCTCTAATTCCATACCGAGGTTTAAGCCTGCCTGTCCGCCCAGGGTCGGCAGAATGGAGTCGGGCTTTTCTTTTTCAATAATCTGTTCCAGTACCTTTAAGGTAAGAGGTTCAATGTATACTTTGTCTGCAATATCCCGGTCCGTCATGATGGTTGCGGGGTTGGAGTTTACTAAGATAACCTCCACTCCCTCTTCCTTTAAGGAACGGCAGGCCTGGGTTCCTGCATAGTCAAATTCTGCTGCCTGACCGATGACAATGGGGCCGGAGCCGATTACCATAACTCGTTTTACATTGGGATTCTTAGGCATTTTTGTTTCCTCCTTCCTTCTTGTCCTTCATCATATCAATAAATCTGTCAAACAGATAGCCGGAGTCCTGCGGTCCGGGGCATGCTTCCGGATGGTACTGCACCGTGAAGATGCGTTTGCCGGTGTAGGAAAGACCTTCGTTGGTTCCGTCGTTTACATTGATGAAAGCGGGAACCGCGATCTCCGGGTCCAAGTTGTCCGTGTCTACCACATAGCCATGGTTCTGGGAAGAAATATACACTCTTCCTGTGGCAAGGTCCTTGACCGGATGGTTGCCGCCTCTGTGTCCGTATTTTAATTTATGAGTATCCGCTCCTGTGGCAAGCGCCATAAGCTGATGGCCTAAGCAGATAGCAAAAATAGGAATATCCGTGTCATAGAGCTTTTTAATCTCTTTAATAATTTCGGTGCACTCCTTCGGGTCTCCCGGTCCGTTGGAAAGCATGATGCCGTCCGGTGCATCCGCAATGATTTCTTCCGCTTTTGTCTGTGCGGGATAAATGGTTACCTCGCAGCCTCTCTGGCAAAGAGAATGAGGAATGTTTCTCTTTGCGCCGAAGTCCATCAGCGCTACCTTTAAGCCGGCTCCGTTCAGTTCCTTTACCATGGAGGGGCGCATCTCGCGTTTTCCTGCTTCATAATCGGCTTTCACGAAAACGGCAGAACCGGAAATGGGGCCGTTGTCGGCAAGATCCTTAGAAGGCGCCATGGTATATTTTTCACTGCAGGTTACTTTTTCCACCACATTGCCCGTGGTATAAGCCTTTAACTTCGGAATGACTTCCTCTAACTTGTAATCGGCATTGGTGGTAATCATACCGTTCATGGTACCCTTTTCTCTCAAAATCCGGACCAGGGCTCTGGTGTCGATGCCTTCGATACCGGGAACGCCGTTCTCCTCAAGATATTCCTGAATGCTTACATCGCATCTGAAATTGCTGGGAATTCTGGATAATTCCCTTACAATAAATCCGTCCGGCCAGGGCTTTAACGACTCACAGTCCTCTCTGCACACACCGTAGTTTCCAATCAAAGGGTATGTCATACATACAGCCTGTCCCGCGTAGGAAGGGTCCGTCAATACTTCTAAGTAACCGGCCATTGAAGTATTAAATACGATTTCGCTGATAATTTCCTTATCCGCGCCGATATGATTTCCTTCAAATACGGTTCCGTCTTCCAAGATTAAAAATGCCTTCATACATGCTCCTCTCTGCATATTCCTCCATGCTTGATATTCCTGTTATTTATCTTTGCGCAATCGTTTTATTATAGCATAAGTCATTTTGCGATTCAACTCATTTTCTATTGCCAAAAAGCGGTTTTTTCTTTTATAATAATCCATATCATTTATAAGAAAAAGGAGCTTTCACGTAAAATGACCGAAAAAATATATGACACAAATCCCCATATTACCCAATTTGAAGCCACAGTGCTGTCCTGCGTGCCCGTAAATGACTGCTTTGCCGTTATTCTGGACCGCACCGCTTTTTTCCCCGAAGAAGGCGGCCAGGGCTCCGACAGCGGTACGCTTGGCTCCCTCCCCGTACTGCATGTGTCCATTGGCAAAGACAATACCCTGACGCATTTCCTGCCGTCCCCTCTTCCCGTAGGCGAAAAGGTATCCGGCACGGTGGACTGGGAACAACGCTTTGACTATATGCAGCAGCACACCGGCGAACATATTCTGTCCGGTCTCATGCATAAAAAATGGGGCTACGACAACGTAGGCTTCCATCTCAGTAATGATTATACCACATTAGATGTAAACGGTTCCATTTCTTTGGAAGATATTTCCGAATTGGAAAAAGCAGCCAACCGGGTGATATTTGAGAATCTCCCCGTAAAGGCCTACTTCCCTTCTCCCGAGGAACTATCTTCCCTTTCCTACCGCAGCAAAATCGAAATTGAAGGGGCCGTCCGGATTGTGGAAATCCCCGGAGTGGACCTCTGTGCCTGCTGTGCTCCCCATGTGGACACCACCGGTCAGATCGGACTTATCAAAATCACCGAAGCCGTTTCCCACCGCGGCGGCATGCGACTTACCATAAAATGCGGCATGCGTGCCCTCGCCGATTACGGTACAGACCTTTCCGTTCTCCGCCTTTTAAGCAACAGCCTTTCGGTACCCTTCGAAAAAATCCCGGATGCCGTGGAGCGCTTAAAGCAGGAGGCTTTTGAAAAGCAGCAGCGTATCAATGCGCTTCAGGAAAAACTGCTCCTGCAGTCCCTCTCCTCCCTGCCGTCGTACGTCGAAACGGACCATGCCGTTTTGTTTACGGAGCCCATGGATGTAAAGGCTGTCCGCAATGCGGTCAATACCCTGACGGCTTCCTATCCCGGCTATTCGGCTCTGTTCTCCGGTTCGGACGATACCGGCTACACCTTTATTGCCGGAGGCGGCGAAGCCTTCGACTGCACGCAGTTAGCGGCTATTCTTCGGGAAAAGCTTTCCGCCAAGTGCGGCGGCTCAAAAAAAATGATACAGGGCAATGTAAATGCCACGAAGGAGGCCATCCTCGCTGTATTACCGTAATCCGCAAAAAACACCCATAAGACTGTCATTTCCGACAATCTCATGGGTGTCTTTTTATACTAAAACCTTGGATAAAAATTCTTTTAAACGAGGGTTCTTCGGATTTGCGAAAAATTCTGCCGGAGGCGCACTCTCCAAAATCTGTCCGTCATCAATAAACAGAACATTGGTCGCCACTTCCTTGGCAAATCCCATTTCGTGAGTCACGATAATCATGGTCATGCCCTCTTTGGCAAGCGCTTTCATCAAATCAAGAACTTCTCCTACCATTTCCGGATCCAGCGCACTGGTGGGTTCGTCAAACAAAATGACATCCGGCTTCATGGCAAGACTTCTGACAATGGCAACTCTCTGCTTCTGTCCTCCGGAAAGTGTGGAGGGATACACATTTGCTTTATCCTCCAGACCGATTTTCCGAAGAAGCTCCAGAGCTTCCGCCTTTGCCTCTTCCTTAATCTTTGCAGGAGTGGTGTTTATGGGCAACGGCTCCTTTTTTGCATCCTTTTTCCGGAATACATTGGAAATTTTAAGGAAGAAATTCTTTTTCTTTGCTTTTCTTAAATCCTGACATCTTACATACACGGGAGCCAGCATAATATTCTGCAGCACGGTCTTGTTGTTAAACAGGTTGAAATGCTGGAATACCATGCCCATGTGTCTTCTGTGCACGTTGATATCCACTCTCATATCGGCAATATCCACACCGTTGAATATAATCTGTCCGCCGGTGGGATCTTCCATACAGTTTAAGCATCTTAAAAAAGTACTTTTACCGGAACCGGAAGGACCGATTACCACGACGATATCACCCTTGTTGATGGTTACATCAATACCCTTTAAGACTTCGGTATCTCCAAATTTCTTTTTCAGATTAATGACGTCTATCACTTTTTCTCAGGCTCCTTTCCATAATCTTAATGCCTCCGCTGATAAGCAGCACTATCACTATATAAATGATGGCCATTACCAGGTAAGGAACCATAAACTCGTAACTGTTGCTTCCGATGTAGTTGAATGCCACATACAAATCAGCTGCGCCTACAAAGCTTACTACGGAAGTTTCCTTAATCAGAGCAATAAACTCATTTCCCAAAGTCGGCAGAATATTTTTCACCGCCTGCGGAATGACAATTTTCATCATGGTCGTACCAAAGCTTAAGCCTACGGCACGTCCCGCCTCCATCTGTCCGTGGTCCACGGAAAGAATACCGCTTCGCATGATTTCCGAAATATAGGCACCGCTATTTAATCCAAATACCAGAATGGATACATTTACGCCCGTCATTTTCACTCCTATAATCGGCAGCATAACATAATAAAATACCAGAAGCTGCACCACCATGGGAGTACCTCGGAAGAGCCCTACATAAAAGCTGCAGAATCCATTTAAAATTCTCGGAAGCACCTTGTATTTGGGAATGACCCTCACAGTGGCAATCAGCGTACCGATGACAATACCGATAATAAGACCGATTACCGCAATCAGAAGAGTATTCTTAAGGCCTTCCACAACCTTAACGTAACCGTTCTGTTCAATAAAAATGTTTATGAATTTATCTACTTTCAGATTAAAATTGCCCATGAAATCTTTTCAGTACCTTTCTGTTTTCGCTTTTACTTACTGCATCTTGTTGATGGCTTCGGTAATGCATTTAGCAGGTGCGGAGTCAATGATCACATATTTGATGTTGCCGTTAATCAAATCCTGTACGGCAAGGGAACCGTTCTTGTAGGGAACACATTCTGCTGCGGAAATTCCTGCGAATCCCCAGCTCTCATCACCTTCTACATAGAACTGACCGGTAGTACCGTTCTGCGCACCGATCTTAACGCCGCCTTCTGCTGCTTTTTCGTTTAACTTGGCTTCTACATCTTCTGCGCTCTTGCAGTCATCGAAATCGGTATCATCAGCCATAACAATCAGTCTCTGGGAAGCGCTGTAGTACGGATTGGAGAAATCTACATATTCTTTTCTGTCTTCCTTAATGGTAAGACCTGCCATAGCGATGTCGCATTTCTGCTGGCCTACGGAAAGACAAACCGCATCGAAATCCATGTTCTGGATAACCAGCTCTTTGCCAAGATAATCGGCAAGTGCTGCTGCGATTTCCATATCGATACCATAGTAGCTTTCACCCTGCATGTATTCAAAAGGCTCAAATGCTGCGTTGGTTGCTATTACAAGCTGATCCTTGGATTCATCTAAAGCTGCAGACTGTACGCCTTCCGGAGTGCCGGAGCCGAAGTAACGGTCACAGATTTCATCAAAGGTACCGTTTGTTTTGATTTCCTCAATAAATTCATTTACTTTCTCAAGCAGTTCCGGCTGTGTCTTATCCACACCGAATGCATATTCTTCACTGGTTAAGTCCACATCGATGACTTTGGTCTGCTTGGAACCGGAAGTACCGGCTTCTTTGCTGCCGCATCCCGCAAGGGTAGCTGCAGCGGTTACACATGTTAATACGATTGCTAATAACTTTTTCATAACTTTCCTCCTGTTTCAATATGCATTTTCATGCATTTATTTGCATAATATACCACTTTACATAAGAAAAATCAATCCGTTGCCGGCATTTCTTTTTGTATTTCTTTCGGTACCTTCTTCTGCTTTTCATATTCCCGGATATACAGGTACAGCCCGATGCTTCCCGCTATCACTTCCGACACCGGGAAAGCCAGCCAGGTATAGCTAAGCCCTATCAGGGAAAACAGGTAGAAGAACGGTATCAGGCAGAAAATCTGTCTGGTCAGGGAAAGCATCACACTTTTCACCGCCATGCCGACCGCCTGGAAATATACCGGCAAAATCAGGGAAATTACCGCCGGCAGAAAACTTAACCCTATGAGTAGCTTAACAGCGGCACGATGCAGGTCTGCAGTCCCATCAGCGGAATAAAGAAAAAGGTCTGCAGCTTGTAATACAGTCCCAGTACCGTTACCGCTTCATCGGAAAAGCCCGCTAAAATAATATTTAATGCCACAATGTAAACCGTGTAGAGCATCTGCATCAGAATGGACGGATAACCCAGCCGGTAAATTTTTGCCACATATCCCTTGAATTCTCTCCACACGGGAGGTTTTCTTATGGCGGAGGAAGTAATCACGCCTGCCACAATCCTGTTTCTTATAAAGAAAAAAGACCCTTGATACAATCAAGAGTCTTATGCGGAAGAAGGGACTTGAACCCTCACGTACGTACATACACATGAACCTGAATCATGCCTGTCTGCCAATTCCAGCACTTCCGCAAGCAAGACATATTGTATCGTCTTTTTGACATTCTGTCAACCCTAAATTTTTTCTTTTTTTCACACAATAGAAAAAGCCACGCACTCCGCATGTTTTGCACCGCTTTGTGTATGGCTTTCTTTTATGTACTTCTTATTTTAGAAATATAAATTCAACAGATTTCCGGTATTGTAATTGTTGCCGTATCTGCCGTTTGCCGTATAGGTACCTGCCTTGCTTGCCTCACTGTCCGCCGCAAAATTAATCATGGATGCCTGTGCGGAAACACGGTAACCATAGGAACCGTTGCCCTGGAACAAAGACTTTGCAGTACTTACATCCGCCTTCATGAAGCTGTCCTTGTCAATGCTTAAGGTATTGTCCTCAGTTATCGTAATACCCACCTTGGCTAACAGCTTGCTGTTGGTAGCTGATGCATAAACCATATTGGTGGTTCTCTGGTTTATGGAACTGCTGTCCGTCTTTCCGGCTGCGGAAACTACGGAATTGTAATCCTTTACAAAGCTTTCCACTGCCTTGTAATCCTCATCCGTCATTTTATCTTCTTTGAATACGCCCTGGGAACCGGTTGCTAAAAGGGCATCTGCCGAGTCTTTTAATTTGTCGGTTGTGCTCTGCACTTCTGCTAACTTCTTGGTGTCCTCGGAAGTATCCTTTGTAACCTTATCATTTGCCAAAGCAGCAACTTCCTTGCTGTGCCCCGGATTGTAATATGCCTTCAGAAGCTTTCCGTAGCTTCCGTTCTTGATGCTCATGTAATCCGACAGGAAATTTAAGTTGGTGCTTCCAGTGGAACTGCCAAGTCCCTGAAACAGATAAGAATAATTTTGTTTCGCTGAAATATTCATACTCCATCCTTCCTTTCGTACTTACTATTATAACAAGGTTTCCGAAAAATGGCAATCTATTTTAGAGTATTTACCGCTTTTCGTCAGCTTCTGCCCTTACACAAGAAGGAAGCAGGCATAGCAGGCAATAATTCCCAGCATGCCGCAGACTTTTACCCAGTTCTTCTTAAATTTAACGGCAACAAACATCAGCACGGTTCCCGCGATGCCGAAGTAAATCAGGTTGACCGTCTTGGGGTCACTGAAATCGTATACGCCGCCCTTTATATACAGTACATCCGTCAGTGCTAAGATTGCCATATTGAAAATATTGCTGCCAATCATATTTCCTGCTGCAATATCAAAGCTTTTCTTTTTAAATAAAGCAACGGACGAAGCCAGCTCCGGCAGAGAGGTTGCAATTCCCATAAACAAGGCGCCCGCAATGCCCTTTCCCAAATTGAGTTTATCGGAAATTTCATCCGTAACATAAGAAATGACAATGCTTAATGCTATAATTCCGATGCTCACCAGCACAAAACGCACAATAACCTGTTTTAAGGTAAGGCGGCTGTCATCCTCATCGGAAGCCTCTCCTTCTTCCCCCGATAAATGCTTGAAGCTGACACCGTAGCATACGAAAATAATAAGACTGGTAATGCTTACCGTGAGAATTTCTACCTTCAGAATGCCCAGCATGTTCAAAAGAATTGCCGCATAGCCCACCAATATGGTGCCCAGTACATACAAATGGCTCTTGGAAATATCCGCCTTGGAATAGGTCTTAAAGAACACCAGTGCCAGAACCGCCAGTATCAGCAAATTAAATAAATCGCTTCCCAAAATGTTTCCCATACAAAGTCCCGGCTGTTTTAGCATAAGTGTCGAAGAAATGCTCGTAAACATCTCCGGCAGGGACGTTACCGCCGACAGCATGACACCGCCGATGAAAGCTCCCGACAGACTTGTCTTTTTGTCAATCAAGTCCACATAATCCGCTGCTTTAATAGCCAGAAAGGTAAGTCCGGCCGCCACACACAAGTACACTACATAAATCATAATTCATCCTCCTGTAAATAAAATGGCCAAAAAAATACCATGTATGCAGGTAATCATACATGGTTTTAAAAACTCCATGCACAATTACAAAATTGCACATGAGTCTCATTATTTAAGATATGCCAGGCATTGCTGCCGGTATGTTGACACATCACGCCTTCAGCGCCAACTACTCCCTCATTGGTAACTTTTGCATTCTATCGCATTTTTGCGGCACTGTCAAGTACGAAGCTGTTCGTGTACCAATTCAAAGTTCTGCCTCTTCTGTCTGATTTAAAAGGGACAGCCGGCACGCTGGCCGGCTGTCCAAAACCCTAATACACCCTGTGGTCCGGAGAATGTCGTTTTTGATATTATTTAGTGTAACATATCGGACCACAATCTATGGATAAAGATGTCTTTACGCTTCCAGTAATTCCGATTCGAATCTACCGAATATATGTCGATTAAAATATGACTCTGCCATGGATTCCCCTTTCCAGGCATACCAGATGTCTTCCGGCACATCATAAAATCTGAGTATCTGTCCATCCGGTAATAATTCCAACTCCAGAGTGGCGCAAAGTGCATCGTATCCCGCAGCATTAATTGCTTTCGTAATTAGGTGGTATTTCTTCATTTGAATTCTCCTTATCAGGGTTTGACATATGTAAATGGATCTGACGTGTGGTCATAGTGATAATATTTACCTCCTATGTAAGCAAAATGTGTACATTTAATGCGGTAGATTTCCCCATCAACCGCATTGGTACATTTACATATACTCATATACCAGTCATCATTTGTAATAGAACCGCCCCCCGAAGTTGCAATGGTGGTCCAGAAAATACCATTTTTCTGCTGAACCTTAATGTCCTTTACACCAAGCTCCGATGCCGTTTTAGTTGTTCCCGTTTCAAGCTGAATATGTAAACCATAGTCCATAAATGCAGCGGAAATATTGCAGCTTACCAAATAACTGGCATCTCTTTGCAAGCTTCCGCTCTGAGGATTTCCGTTCATAATGACATCCGGATTTTCTAATCTCTCATTGGTAATATAAGTCTGCATTTCTTCTGGAGCAGCTAAAGCGGACTCGGATGCTGAAACATTCAATGGTAAAATCCCAAGGCTTAAAGCAGCAGCCAACAACAGTGACAAAACTCTTTTTTTCTTTCTTGCTTTCATTGTTTTTCCTCCTAAATGAAATTATATGTTTTTTCTCCCCCTATTATATATATGTGTTTAAAGTCCTGTTTTGTTACAAAAAAATAAAAAACTTTGCAAAATTCGCAAAGTTTTTTATTTTTACAAAGAATCAATGATTTTTCTCATTTCTTCAGCCGAAACCGTTCCATATAAATAATACAAAATTTCTTCATTAGTAAAAACGTAAATTTTTTCTTTTCCCATACTGTATAAATAACATTCCATCCCATTTATCCCTTCACTTCCACAATATTGTGCTTGAGGATTAGTTATTTCATCTTTTGTTTTTATCTCACCAAACTGTTGAATAGAAACTTTAATATAGATTGCTGAATTTTCCAAGACAATATATTTTGCCTCTAACCTAACCGGTTCTGTTCCCATCACCTCAATCTCTTCCAGTTCCATTCCATCCGGAATATAGGTCGGTAGCAATACCCCTTCTTTGATTTCGTCCGGCACATCATCCCATGAAGTATATTTTTCTTTTTCCACCACTTCATGCTCCATACCCATATCCCCTTCCCCTACATACATGTTGGACATGGTATTTTTGCGGTTGATGATAAGGTCGAACAGGCCTTTCCTTGCCGTAGCGTACGTTGCCAGGTTCAGACCGGAAAATATCAGAATCATAATAGCAGCGGCAATTCCTATATTTTTCAGTACACGGAAACGGCGATGCTTCCCGGAAGCGGCTTTCCGCTCTGCCGAATCGGCAGAGTCCATAGCTTTCTCCCGCAAAGCTGCTTTCAGTTCCGCCCTGTCCGCATCTTCCGAAGCCTGCTCCAGCTTTTCCGGATTATCCAGATAATCCTTTTCCAGTCGTTCAAAGGCTTCCTCCGGGTTGAAAGCTTTTCCGCCGGGCAGAGGCTTTAACGTATCCAAAAGATTTAATATATTTTCTATTTCCTCTTCATTCATATCCTCCGCCGGTTGACCGGTGAGCCGGTCCAGCCGGTTTTCCAGTTGTTTAATCAGTTCTTCCGTGGAATTCCGGTCCATTCCGCATTCCGAAGTCTGCTTATTGCTTGCTCTCATTCCAGTTTCCCCTTATCTTATCCTTCATTCTCTTAATCTTTACACGCACCGTATTTTCATTCATGTTCAGTTTTTCTGCAATTTCCGCTGACTTATATCCACACAGATAATAAGTGAACATTTCTCTTTCTTCCGGCTCTGTCAGCGTTTCCCTCAAAAGCTGACTATCATCAATAAAATCCAGATTTGAGTCCGTGACGCCTATATTTTTAATCATATCCTTCTCTTGATAAGAAATCGTCTGATTGTCTTTCATCCTTATTTGATTATAAATATAATACTTGGCCGTCACCACCAGCCATCCCATCGGTTTACCGGACTTCCGGATTTCATCCCACTTAACAAATGCCAGCAGGAAGCTTTCCTGCACAACATCTTCCGTAATATCTCCCACTTTACCCTCTTGTATCTCCTGCAAACGTTCCACTACCCGATACAATTTCTTGGCGTACTTCAAATAAAACTCCCGGAAAGCTTCTCTCTCCTCCATAACTTTTCTTCGTACCTCTCCCGCCTGTATCCGTCATTCCCCGACATGCGGCAGCACACCATTCATTGTCATGCCGCTACACACTGAATAGTTGATTATCTGGTTACCAGTTTTCCGATGTATTCCAAACATCTTGTCAGCAGCTCATCTCTTTTCTCACGGTCACAGCTTGCCAGATAAGCATCCAGGTCAAAATCATCCCTTTTCTGCCCATTCACCAGGTAGTTGCTGTCTACGTGTAACTTTTCAAATAAAAGCTGCAGTTTTTCTACGGTAAGTCCACTGGCTCCGCTTTCCAGCCTGCGGTAATGGTCGTCACTGACATCTAAAATCTCTGCAAATCCGGCTTGTGAATAATTCATGTTTTCCCGAATTCGTTTTAACCTTTTTCCAATCTCCACATTACAATTTTTCTTCTCTTTCATCCTGTCATATCCTGCCTTTTTGCATGATAACGTAATCATATCAAGTAAAAAGGAAGCAAAGAAGTACATGATATGCCACATTTACAAGGCATATTATGCCCGCTTATTTTAAGTATATGAAAGGCACTTTTCAGAGTATCATTCGCAGCCTTTTGCATATCATCGGTTAAATCTGTTTGTGTTCTAAATGGAGATTGTGTTTTTCGGATTTCGGTTATAAAATAAAAAGAAAAGGAGATAGACCATGTTAGAAAAAAAGGAAACCATGCCTACGAATGAAGCTATGGCCATTAATCAAAATTATATGGCAACAGAACGTACAGAATTGTCCAAGGTCCGTACCTCTCTTGCTTTGAATAACAGCAGGCTTGCTGCGGAACGTACCCACCTTTCCTATCTGCGAACCATCGTCACCCTGCTCGGCAGTGCTGCTACCTTGTATCAGGCGCTCCCCCTGCTCGGCGTCAGTAAAGTTTTTACCGCCGGTCTTACCGCCTTCCTGCTTCTTGCAGCCGCCTTCTTTATTTACAAGGATGCCACCACTTATCCCCGGCTCAAAAAGGAACTCGCCGAGATTGAACAGCGTATCTCATTTTTAGCTGACGAAACGGAAGGAAAAATGTATCATTGGGAGGAAGACTAAGCTTCCTCCCTTCCTCTTTACACACCTTTAATGTCTTTAATTTTCTGTTCTAATTCCTTGGCTCCGGTCTGTGCATTGGCAATCGCCCTGCACTGCTTTTCAAAAAGCTTCTCCGGACAATTCGCATAATTTTCGTAATACAGCTTTCCGATTTCTGCATAATTTTTCTTAATCACCTCTTCGCAGGTTCCAATCTGGCTTTTCAGACTGGCAATTTCCGCAAGCTGCTTTGCCTTGTCTGCTACCACCTTCCCCTTGCTGGTAGCTGTTTCTTCCACTTTCTTAATAAAATCCATATAAGTTTCCTCCTTTCGAAGCCTCGTTTTACTGTCTGCGTAATAAAGAAAGCTCCTCTTCCAAATCCTTAATGCGTTTCTGCAGTTCTTCATTGTTATGCTGCAGTCTCTGAATATCCTCGAGAACCGGGTTCGGAAGGTCTATCTGGTTCATATCCTCTCTCGGTACGGACTGGTTGTTCCGTTTTACAACGCGTCCGGGAACACCGACCACCGTAGAATTGGGCGGTACTTCTTCCAGCACCACGCTGCCCGCGCCAATCTTGGAATTTTCACCTATGGTAAAGGAACCCAGTACCTTGGCTCCCGCACTTACCATAACATTGTTGCACAGGGTCGGATGACGTTTTCCGTGCTCCTTACCGGTACCACCGAGGGTAACCCCCTGATAAAGAGTTACGTTATCACCTACAATGGCCGTTTCTCCTATAATCACGCCATTGCCGTGGTCGATAAACAATCCTTTGCCGATCCGGGCGCCGGGATGAATTTCGATACCTGTCTTTCTGGCCCCTTTCTGGGAAACCCATCTTGCCCAGAAATAATGCTTTCCTTCATACAATTTATGTGCAATGCGGTAATAAATAATTGCCTTGAAGCTGGGGTACAAAAACACTTCCATATTGGAATGCATTGCCGGGTCCCGCTCCCTGATTACCTGCATTTCTTCTTTGATAAATTTTATAAAACCCATGATGTCATATCCTTCTTTTTCTTAGCTTATGCAGAGGAAAACAGTTTGTCAACGTGTTTTCCCTGCGAGTTCGCCATTACTCCTCTGTTATATCGGCAGTCTGCACCGGTATTACCTTCTGCAAATCGGCAAGTGACACTTCCACCTGATAACCGATTTTTCCGCCGCTGAATAAAATGGTTTCATAGTCTGCCGCCGTTTTATGAATAAAGGTTTTGAACAGCTTTTTCATTCCTATGGGCGAACAGCCGCCGTGCACATAGCCGGTAAGAGGCAGCAAATCCTTTGCCTTCAACATTTCTATGCTCTTTTCCCCGGCTGCCGAAGCCGCCTTTTTCAAATCAAGTTCCCTGTTGACCGGAACCACAAACACATAATGACTGCCTGTCTTCCCAACCGTTACCAGCGTCTTAAACACGGTATCGGGATTTTCTTTTAGGATTTCTGCCACTTCCATGCCGTTTACCGCACCGGTTTCCGCATAACAATAGCTTTTATAAGAAATCTTTTTCTGGTCAAGCACTCTCATGACATTGGTTTTCTCATCTGCTTTTTTACCCATGCTACATCTGCCCTTCCGTATTGCAATACAGGTTACTGCATCTGCCCTCTTATATCGCACATGCAGGTTACTGCATCTGCCCTTTTATATCTCACATGCAGGTTACTGCACTTGACATTGTATCACAATCTGCAAACATGTTACAAGACGGATATTTCATGTCTTGGAAGTTCTTGGAAGTTCTGCTTTCTGTCTGCAATGACAATTCGTTATATGCCCGCCTGCATAATTTCTGACCTTATAATGGATAGGGGCAGAATGGCAGCCTCCGTTCCGTCCTCGCTGCTGCCGCACAAAATCCCTACCAGATATCCTTCCGCATCATAAACGCCGCATCCCGACATGCCGGAATGGGTTTTAGCTTCCACCAGCATCATATTGATACCGAAATCATCCAGATAAATCCAGGTATCGGTAACAGTTCCTTCCGTCACCGAGACATCCGTACCTTCTTCATAGCACAGAAAACGGACCGTATCCCCTTCCTTCAGCGCATCATAACGGGATACCTCAAAGGCTGCCGGTCTTGCTCCCTTAAAATCATCCTTTGCCGCCTGCAGAATCGCAATATCCGCATTTTCAGAAAGATACAGAAGCGTTGCTGTTTTCGTATCTCCCGATATGCCGGATGTAACATTGCACTCTGCCCCTATATTCATTCCCAGCATCATATGTCCGGCTGTCAGGATATAGGCGTTTTCTCCCTCGCAGGAATAAAGAACTCCCTGTCCCGACAAATACGGAGTTTCTATTTTTAACATATAATCATTCTCATTTTTCTGCTCTGTATCGGCATTTCTCCGCCAGGCTAAAATACCGATGGTTGCTATAATGATAACTATCGCTATTATAGTCAAAAGCCTTACAGCCCTTGCCTGCTGCTTATTCTGTTTGTCCATATACCTTCTTTTCACCCTCTTCGATTAACAGATTGCCTGTTTACGTGCCTTGCACTTTTTCTCCCATTGGCACGTAAACACCGCCAAATACACAAAAAGCCCGCCAAGGCGGGCTTTTTGAAAAAACAAGCAGAACGATAAGCCGGGTTATGTCGTTGGACAATCATCTGTCTAGGCATCACGTTACCGCAATGCTCAAGCGACCTACCTGAAACGTGACGGGCAGCCACATAGTTTCTATCCGGTCTTGCTTCGGATGGGGTTTACATATGCCCTCGCTGTTACCAGAGAGG